>Ga0068872_10001426_pt1 | contig 19259 bp, 17 predicted proteins | sample NOAtaG_7_FD_66441 | JGI IMG/M metagenome (GOLD analysis project Ga0068872, IMG submission 66441) | Freshwater lake microbial communities from Lake Erie, under a cyanobacterial bloom - NOAA_Erie_Diel1S_2200h metaG | ecosystem: Environmental > Aquatic > Freshwater > Lake | place: USA: Ohio, Lake...
AAGGGAATCGAGCGGCCCTGTCACCAAAACAGAGTCAGGTTCGGCCAGTATTTTGCCCGTGATGCGGTAGGTGGGGGGCAGGTTCCACTGGTTCGCAAACACTACCGGAACTTTTTTACTCGCCTTTTTTAGCTTTTTAAAGCTGATGGTATCCGGGAAAACTTGAACCGTTTTCAAGCCCTCCTGCAGGATTTGGTCAAAAAGATAGAGGTTTTGATGTGCTACGAACTGAGGCCTGTCCTCGAAATCCTGAAAATCGACCAGAAAGGTGTCAGGTTTGTCAAAAGCCTCGTAAATCAGCTTGATTCCGACTCCGGTGGTTTTGAGCTTGATGCTTTTGGGGAATTCCTGAACGAGCTGGTATTCACCTGGGAAATTGGCAAGACGTACCGGCACTTCAATTTCGGTTGTGTAGCTCTGTGTGTTGATGGTTACCAAAAACCAAAGGGTGACCGCAAGCAAAAAAGAAACGCTTACGGCCACCCATTGTTGACGACTGAAAGGTGCCTGGGATAAAACCCAGCTCAGGATCCGGGCATAACGCTTTCGGATCATGGATTTCCTCCAATCTTACTTTTTGCCTGCATTGGCCTGCTCGTCAGGAGTAGGGCGCAGGGCGGTTTTGTCGAACAGTAGCTTGACCCCGTTGTCGACTTCAACCAGAATCCCGTTTTCTTCGATGCTCCAAACCCGGCCGTGAATGCCACCGATGGACATCACTTTGTCGCCTTTTTTCAACGAATCACGGAATTGCTGCTCGGCTTTTTGCTTTTTCTGCTGGGGCCGAATCATGAAGAAATAGAAAACCACGATGATGCCACCCACCATCAGAAGCATACTGAGGGGGTTTCCTTGTGGCTGTCCGGCTGCGGGGGCAGCTGCTCCCCCTTGTGCCTGAAGTAGAAGTTGTTCGATCATGTCAATGGTTGAATCAAGGAGCGACCACTTCAGCGGAGAAGTTCAGCACCTTGGTTTTGGGATCGGTATTCGCAAAAGTTACCGTCACGGATTTCTTTTGGACGCCGGTTTTGCCTTTGGAGTCGAACTCAACGGTCACGAAGCCTTCGGAACCGGGAGCGATGTCCTCTTTGCTCCAATCAGGAGTCGTGCAGCCACAAGCAGGCTTCACGTTTTCAACCTTCAGGGGATTGGTGCCGGTGTTTTTGAATTTGTAGGTGTGGGATACTTTCTGTCCGTCTTTCACTTCTCCGAAATTGTGGTTCTCTTCCATGAAGGAGACCGTAGTCAGGGGAAGGTTGGAAGCTGGCTCAGCATTGACTGTGTTTCCGGCATCTGCGGCTGCAGGGTTGGCTCCAACTGCAGATGTGGAATCATTTGCAGGTGCCGTAGACTCACCATCGGGCTGACAGGAAAACACGCCCACGCTCAGGGCGGCCATAAACGCGATAACACTCAGTTTTTTCATGGTTTTAATCAATGGTATGACCTTGTTAAAGAATCAAATGTTGAACAGGAGGCAAATATACTGCATTCCCAACAAATGCTGCAATCCGCTTCCTGTGATTGGATTTGTCTGCCTGAGTTCAGATCGCCCACCCTTAGTTGCATGAAACTTCCAAGGATTGCTAAATGGCCTTATTCGTTTTTGGACAGGGTTGTGTACAACCGTTCCTTGATGGTTGAAAAGTTATGAATTCCAGCCGTCTCCAGCCCCCTTTCTGATTATGAAATCCTGCAGTGATTCATTAAATTTGCGGGGTGCCCCAAAGTGAGGGTGCAGGTTCAACTAAACAGTTACTACCTTGGATATCTTTAAAAAGATCGATAAGATGATGCAGGCCGATTTGGGCCAGTTCGCATCCGTTGGACATGGTTACTTCACTTTCCCCAAATTGGAAGGCGAAGTTGGACCTTGGATGACCTTTCAAGGCAAAAAAGTTTTGAATTGGTCGCTCAACAACTACCTCGGCCTGGCCAACCATCCTGAAGTCCGCAAAACCGACGGCGAATCTGCTACCCGTTGGGGATTGGGTTACCCGATGGGTTCCCGCATGTTGACCGGAAACAGCGATATCCACGAGCGTTTCGAGCGTGAGGCTGCGGCATTCATGGGCAAAGAGGATGCTTACCTGATGAACTTTGGCTACCAAGGCATGGTTTCCATCGTCCAATCTTTGGTGGACCGTCACGACGTGATTGTATACGATCAACTCTCGCATGCATGCATCATGGACGGAATGGCCATGAGCCCTGCAAAACGCTTCGTGTTCCGCCACAACGACATGGAACAATTCGAAGATCGCCTGAAAAAAGCCCAACGCATCGTTGAAAAAACCGGTGGTGGTATTTTGGTCATCACCGAGGGCGTTTTCGGCATGAAAGGCGATTTGGGTGCACTCGATAAAATCGTCCAATACAAAGAAAAATACGGTTTCCGTTTGTTGGTGGATGATGCCCACGGATTCGGCGTGATGGGAGCTACAGGTCAGGGAACAGGCGAACACTTGGGAGTCCAAGACCAAATCGATGTTCTGTTCTGCACCTTCGCAAAATCGATGGCATCCGTCGGAGCTTTCGTCTGTGGCGATAAAAAGGTGGTTCACTACCTCCGCTACAACATGCGTTCGCAGATCTACGCCAAAAGCCTTCCCATGCCGCTGGCCGAAGGAGCCATCAAGCGCCTCGAACTGCTCCGCACCCTTCCTGAAATGCGGTCCAAATTGTGGGAAATTGTCAACGCCATCCAAAATGGTCTTCGCGAGCGCAATTTCGACATCGGCATCACCCAGTCCCCCGTTACGCCGGTATACCTCAAAGGAGGTACCGACGAAGCCGCCAAAATCATCGTGGATCTCCGCACCAATTACAACCTATTCGTAAGCGTTGTAACCTATCCGGTCGTGGAGCGTGGCGAGTTGATGCTCAGAATCATCCCGACGGCAACACACTCCTTGGAGGATGTGGCCTATACCTTGGATGCGTTCGCTGCTGTTCGTGAAAAACTTGAAAGCGGGTACTACAAAAACATCGATATCCGCCAGATTTTCGCATCCACTGCCAATGTGAAGTGAGCGAAAATTCTTAAAAACAAAAAAGGCTCCCGTCGGGGAGCCTTTTTTGTTGGTCAAATTTCAATTTCCTAGAGATTGAAGCGCATGTTTAAATGCTGATTCAAGGGACGAACTTCCCTCCACCAAGGGTAGTCGTACGTTCCTTGTGCACAGTCCCAACAATTCCATGGCCAATTTGACGCTTGATGGATTTCCTTCTGCAAAAAACATCTGCATCAAGGTGAACATGCGGTAGTGAAGGGCCCGGGCCTCCGCGAAATTTCCGCTGAGGGCCAACCTCACCATGTCGGTGAATGGTCTCGGAATCGCATTGCCTGCTACTGAAATCACCCCTTTGTATCCACTGGCGATCAAGGGCAGTGCCAAAGCATCATCACCCGAAATGGCGGTGAATTCATCGCCTAACGCATGTTGAATTTGCATGCATTGTTCCACATTTCCGCTGGCTTCCTTGATTGCCACCACATTGGAATGGGCCTTGGCGATTCTGATGGTCGTTTCAGCCGCCATGTTGCTAGAGGTTCGCCCGGGTACATTATAAAGGATGATGGGCCTGTCGGTAGATTCTGCCACTGCGGAAAAATGACGGAAAATGCCTTCTTGGCTGGGTTTGTTGTACATCGGGCTTACACTCAGGAAACCATCCGGTTTGTACTTTCCAGTCCATTCCTCAACCTTCCTGCATACCGCGGCGGTGTCATTCCCACCGGCGCCGAGGACCATGGGAATTCGTCCGGCATTGGCATCCATCACCGCCCTGATGACCAAATCCTGTTCTTCGTCCGAAAGGGTAGCCGCTTCACCTGTGGAGCCCAAGACGACCAAATATTCCACCCTGCCATTGATGAGATGGTGTGTGATTTTTCGGATGGCCTCCGTGTCTACGGAACCGCTGTTTTGGAAAGGGGTGACCATCGCTACCCCGGTGCCTGTGAATGTTTTCATTTCTTCAACATGTTGCAATAAGTCTCGAGCTGATGGAGACGGGCCTTCAAAGAGGTATTTCCCGGTGTTTGAATCAGCAAATCGTAAAATCGTTCCTCACCTGAGGCCCTGACCCCGGCGCGCATCCTTGCATTGGAAAGTCCACAAATGTACGAGGCAGTCATGTTTTCGGTCAAATCAGCCAAAACGTCCAAACGGAAGTCGTTCAATTGCCGCATCAAATCATCCTTTGGTAATCCCAACCAATTTCTTTGGCTCCTTTCGGCGAAAAGTCCACGGATATTCCCATTCCAGGCCGGCTCGGCTTTGCGCCCAAAGTTCAACTCCACCACGCGAACCGCAATCCCTTTGGTTGTCCAGATCGTTAAGGCATGGTTGAGTTCCTTCAATTGTCCTGCATGCATTTCTGAGTCTACCAAAAGGGCGATCTTTTGGATGGCATCCATTGGCAAAAACTCCCTCTGTGGTTTGGACATACCCGTTTCCTTCATCTTCCGAATCAGGAGACGGTGGGCCATTCGTGCTTTGAGTTTTTGAAAAGTATTCACGAAATCATGGCAATGTATTCTGCCTCGCTGATCACCGAAATGTTCAGTTGGGCGGCTTTGTCTAGTTTGGAGGGACCTGCATCCTCTCCAGCAAGCAAATAGTCCACTTTCGGGCTGACACCACTTTTGATTTGACCACCATTCCCCTCGATACTTTCCTTGATGCCATCCCGGCTGAATTGGCTGAACGTGCCAGACACCACGAAGCTTTTTCCACCCAAACGATTTCCAGAGCCTGAGTCGTCCTTCATGGATTCAAGTTGCAATCCTGCTTCCCGAAGCTTTTGAATTCTTTGGGCGTTGGAATGGTCCGCGAAAAAGTCCAAAATGCTGTCGGCGATGATGTCCCCAATTTCATTAACCGCCAGCAAATCGTTCCTGCCGGCTGAAGCAAGGGAGTCAATGGACTTGAAAAACTTCGCCAACTTTTTAGCTACCGTTTCGCCCACATGTCTGATACCGATTGCAAACAAAACCCGGTTCCAAGGAACGGACTTAGAGGCTTGGATGCTTTCAATGAGGTTGGCCGCACTTTTGTCAGCGAATCTGTCCAATCCCACCAATTGCTCATATTTCAGGGCATAGAGGTCGGTATAGTCCTTTACAAATCCAGCTTGATAAAGTTGTTGGATGATCTCAGAACCCAACCCATCGATGTTCATGGCCCTTCGCGCGACGAAATGCTCAATCCTTCCGGTGACTTGGGGTGGGCAGGATAGGGAGTTGGGGCAATAATGGTTTACTTCCCCTTCTTTTCGCTTCACTTCCGAACCACACTCAGGACAATGGGAGGGGAATGTGACCATTTCTGAACCGGGAAGTCTTTTTTCAGGTAAACATTCTAAGATCTTAGGAATGATTTCACCTCCTTTGGCCACCTTAACGGCATCTCCCACATGAAGTCCCAAACGGTTGATTTCATCTGCATTGTAAAGCGAAGCACGTTTCACGATTGTTCCAGCCAACAAAACAGGTTCCAAATTGGCGACGGGAGTGATGGTGCCGGTCCTTCCCACTTGAAAACTGACCGATTGCAAGCGCGTTTCGGCCGCCTCGGCCTTGTATTTGTATGCAATTGCCCACCTAGGGAATTTGGCAGTATTACCCAATTCTTCTCGCAAGGGAATTTCATTGACCTTCACCACGATACCGTCGATTTCATACGGAAGTTGATGCCTTTGTTTTTCCCACCTCCCGATGAATTCGAATACTTCGTCGATGTTTTGGCAAATTTGGACGTTTTGGTTGGCCTTGAAGCCCATTTTCCCAAGGAGAGCTTGTTGCTCCGAGTCGTTTTGGGCCGCTTGACCGTCCAAGGCCAAATAGTAGGCATAAAACACCAAAGGACGTCCTGCCACCACACTTGAATCTTGGTTCTTCAACGTGCCAGCTGTTGCATTGCGGGGGTTTCTCAGAGGTTCCTCCTCATTTTCCTCCCTGGATTTGTTGAGGGCTTCAAAATCCTTGACGTGCATCAACACTTCGCCTCTAACCTCAAATTCATCTGGAAGCCCCAATGCTTGGATCTGCAAAGGAATGGTTTTGATGGTTTTGGCATTTTGGGTGATTTCATCGCCTTGTACCCCGTCTCCTCTTGTCACTGCATGTGTCAGGACACCGCCCCTGTAATGGAGGCTCAAGGAAACCCCGTCGTATTTGTGTTGCACGAAAAATGTGCATTTCCTTCCGTCCAACAGTTTGGCGACCTGCTTGTACCAATCATCTACTTCCTCCCTTGAATAGGTGTTTTGAAGGCTGAGCATAGGTCTTTTATGGACAAACGCCGGGAAGTTCTTGGTAATGGTACCGCCGACTCGTTGGGAGGGGGAGTCGGGCCGCCGAAGATGAGGGTGGATTTGCTCCAGGTCCTGAAGTTCGCGCAGCAATTGGTCGAATTCGAAGTCGGAAATGGTCGGCTGTGCCAGCACATAATAACGATGGTTGTGCTCGTTCAATTCACGAACTAATTGTTCGATTCTGGCTTTGGGGTCTTGGTTTGACATTTTTCCAGGTCGCGCTGAGGTTTGGATGGGAGAATTTAGATATCCCGAGGTTGCAAAATCTAGAAAAAACCACCAATTGTCATTCGAAATTGTCCACAAACCAGGAAGGTTTCAATAACAAAAAAGGCTGCCGAAGCAGCCTGTTTGTCGATGTCGAGGTGACTGGACTTGAACCAGCGGCCACGCGCCCCCCAGACGCGTACTCTACCAACTGAGCTACACCTCGATTAAACGGGACGCAATTTTATAAATAATTTTTCAAATCCACCAAGAAACTCCGCACTTTATGGAGTGTTTCCATGGTCCTCTGCTCGTATTCAATGTCTTTGGGATTGGATTTTATCTTATCCCTTGCACCTTTCAACGTGAATTTCCTGACTTTAACCAAGTAATAGATGGTCTTCAAGTCCTCGATGTCCTTTTCGGTATAAACCCGGTTGCCCTTCCGGTTTTTCCTCGGAGACAGATGGGGGAATTCCGTTTCCCAAAACCGGATCAAGGAAGCGTTCACGCCCAGCAGGTCGCTGACTTCCCCGATGGAGTAATATTTCTTGGTGATTTCAGTCGATTCGGACATGGCTCAATCCATGGATTCGTTGTATTGCCCGGCTTGGCGTTTGAAGTCAATATAGGCTTCAGCAGAAAGGTCGGAGAAGAAGAAGTCAACCGGATCGATTTTCTTTCCGTTTTTCTTCACTTCGTAGTGGAGGTGGGGGCCTTTGCATAGACCTGTGCTTCCACTCATTCCGATTAAATCTCCCCTCGAAACGGATTTTCCCTCAGGTACTAGGATTTTACTCAGGTGAGCGTATTTGGTCTCCCAACCGTATCCGTGTTGTATTTCTACTTGAAGTCCATATCCATTTCCACCTGAGCCTGAAAGCTTTACTTTTCCATTGGCAGTGGCATAAACTGGTGTTCCAACGGGTGCACTGAAGTCAATTCCAGTGTGTAGTTTGCGGACCTTCAAGATGGGATGGAGGCGGTACCCAAAACCGCTGACCACATCGTTTTCAACCGGTCTGATACAGGGCATGTAGGGAAGTTCGCTTTCCTTTCCCATCAACATCCCCATCAATCTTCTAAAGCTTTGCTTTTGTTTTTGAAGCTTTTGGTCGATGGCATCCAAACGCTCCTTGGTTTCAGCCAAGGTCAGGTTTTCGAATCTACGGTCGGCAGCAGCGGCGCTTGTTGCTTCATCGGATGGTTGGAGGGGATCTGCTTTCAGCAAGGCTCGGTAGACTTCGTGGTCTTTTCCTCGCAATTCGGCCACGTCTTGCGTGATGGATGCCATTTCCGATTCCAGATAGGCAATCTGATCCGCAAGCCTGGTGTTGTGGGCCCGAAGACTTCGGGTGGCGGCGCTGTCGTAGTGAAACAGGAGGTAGTAAAACGTCATGCATGCAACCGCGGCACCAAAACCACCATACGACAAAGCGGACCTCACCAAAGTGGGTTTGTCCAACCTCGCTTCCTGAAAGCTACAGGTGTCCGTGTCGTAGTAATATTTGACCCTTGCCATGACTGCAAGCCGTTTTTTTTATAGATTTGCTCGGCTTTTGGGCGGAGCAAGAAGCGGCTTTTCCACTTTTGAAACGCCCAAGATACTTGATAGCGGACACTTGGGCAAATTTCGAGGTAAAAGAATATCCACTTTCTCCCAAGTTATCAGCTACATAAATGCATTGATGCTTAACGGTTAACAGCATTTGGATTCAAGCAATTGTCCACAATACATTAGAGCATGATCAGTTCCAGCGAAATCCGACAGAAATTCATCCAATATTTCGAAAGTCAAGGTCATTTGTATGTTCACTCTTCGCCCATTGTGGCCAAGGACGATCCCACCTTGCTTTTCACCAATGCAGGAATGAACCAATTCAAGGACAATTTCTTGGGAACAAAGCCTCCTGTATCGCTTCGCATAGCCAACACCCAAAAATGCCTCAGGGCCTCAGGGAAGCACAATGACTTGGACGACGTGGGTCACGATACCTACCACCATACCATGTTCGAAATGCTTGGCAATTGGTCGTTCGGGGACTACTACAAAAAAGAGTCCATCCGTTGGGCTTGGGAGCTGTTGACGGAAGTGTACCGGATTCCCAAGGACATGATTTATGTGACCATTTTTGCGGGAGACGAATCAGATGGCCTACCCATGGATGAAGAAGCCAAAGGATTTTGGCTTGAATGGGTGAGCGAAGATCGAATCATCCCATGCGGAAGAAAGGACAATTTTTGGGAAATGGGAGATACTGGCCCTTGCGGTCCATGCTCTGAAATACACATCGATTTGCGTTCACAGGCAGAAAAAGAGAAAGTGCCAGGTGTATCACTTGTGAACAAAGACGATCCGCAGGTGATTGAAATCTGGAACTTGGTGTTCATGGAGTTCAACCGCAAGGCTGACAGAAGCTTGGAATCACTTCCAGCGAAAAATGTGGACACGGGAATGGGACTGGAAAGGTTGGTGAGGGTGATCCAAAGCAAATCATCCAACTACGACACCGATTTGTTCACGCCTTATATCCAGTTCTTGGAGAAGGAGTATGGATGCAAATACGGCCGCAGCGAGGAGGAGAGCATTGCCATGCGGGTGGTAATGGACCACATTCGCTCCGTCTCATTTTCATTGGCAGATGGTCAGCCGTTTTCCAACGGAGGAGCTGGGTACGTTGTTCGTAGGATTCTGCGCAGGGCATCCCGTTATGCATTTCAATTCCTGAACATCAACGAGCCGTTCATGTATAGGTTGGTCGACGTTTTGGCCGATATCTACAAACCCATTTTCCCGGAAATGGGTCAACTCAAGGAAAAACTCAAACAACAGATCAAAGCAGAAGAGGCTAGCTTCCTTCGTACGTTGGAGCGTGGCTCCAAACTGTTCTATGAATATGTCCGAACCCATCAGGACCAGAAAGTGGTGGATGGGGCATTTGCCTTCCAGCTTTACGACACCTTTGGGTTCCCAATCGACCTCACGGAGGTTATGGCGCGGGAAAAGGGTTGGACGGTCGACAAGGTTGGATATGAGGCCGAAATGAATCTCCAAAAGGAGCGCAGCCGTGCTGCCGGCGAGCGTAGCGTTGGAGATTGGGTGGAAGTGAGTCCCATCAACGGGATGCCGGTTTTCGTGGGCTACGACCAAACCGAGGCGGAGGTTAAAATTTCGCGGTTTCGGACCATCGAATTGGCCAAAGGCAAGGCCTACCAAATCGTTTTGGACCAAACACCGTTCTATGCTGAGAGTGGCGGTCAGGTCGGTGATTCGGGGTTGCTCGTAAAGGGTTCATCCGAAATCCAAGTCTTGGACACCACCAAAGAAAACGACCTCATCGTGCATTGGGTGGATGCATTGCCAGATTCTCCAGAAGGTGAATGGATTGCCCAAGTAGATGTGAAACGTCGGGAAAAGATCAAGGCCAACCACAGCGCCACCCATTTGCTCCACGCCGCACTTCGGCAAGTCTTGGGTGACCATGTTGCGCAAGCGGGGTCATTGGTGAACGACAAATTGCTTCGTTTTGACTTCAGCCACCACAGCAAGGTCACCGACGAGGAAATCCAAACCATTGAAGCCTTGGTGAATTCACGGATTTCCGATGGTGTTTCTTTGTCTGAGCGAAGGGAAGTGCCCATTGCCGAAGCAAAAAGTTTGGGTGCCATGGCGCTGTTCGGAGAAAAATACGGCGATAAGGTCCGGGTCATCACCTTCGACCCCAAATTTTCAGTTGAATTGTGTGGAGGTACCCACGTAGCCAATACCCAACAAATCAGACTTTTTAAGATTTTGGGTGAATCAAGCATCTCAGCCGGGACCAGGAGAATTGAAGCTGTCACGTCAGATGGGGCCTATCAGTTTTATGAGGATACGCTGACCACGTTGGATACACTCAAGAACCTGCTCAAGAATCCGCAGGACATCGTGAAATCCATCGAGGGTCTCATCGAAACGCAAAAACAACAAGAGAAGGAACTTGAGCGCCTTCAATTGGCCCAGATTGCCGTCACCAAGTCCGCTTTGCTTGGAAAAGCCCAAACCTTCGGTAACGTTCAGTTGCTAGCCGAAACGGTGGAAGTCCCGAACGGGGACCGCTTGAAATCCCTTGCGTTCGATCTCCGCAAAGAGATGAAAAACACCGTGATCGTGTTGGGTACTGTTTCGGATGGGAAGCCTTTGCTCAACGTGATTTTGACCGAAGATTTGGAAAATGGACGATTCCACGCCGGGAAATTGGTGGGAGAATTGGCCAAAGAAATCGGTGGAGGCGGAGGGGGGCAACCTTTCTATGCAAGCGCAGGAGGTAAAAATCCAAATGGATTGTCTGCGGCGATTGAAAAAGCCAAGTCACTCATTGCGGCATCAAACTGAACATTGATTTTCCCTTTGGATGTTTAACTGGCAAAACCAAACATGATCCTATTGTATTTGGCGATTCCGGTTGCCGTGGCGTTGATTTGGTATTGGCTGACTTCTCCTTTCCGGAGCAAGCCTGAACCCCGGGCACCGATCATATCTCCATCCGTAACGATTCAGGATGCTGATGTTTCTGACCTGGTGAGGCAAGGGCGAAAGCTGGATGCAATCATCATGTTACGTGAAAGACATGGCCTTAATTTGCAAGAGGCAAAGTCGATGGTGGATGGAATGGATTCCAGATCGGATCGGCCTGAATATCATGCGATAGATGACGTTCCACCTTCCCATTCTCAATTTGATTCAAGCCCGGTGACAAGTGGACAATCCCATGAATCTTTGGGGTCCCGGGTTCGTCAACTGCTTGCCGAAGGTCAAAAAATAGAAGCCGTCAAAGCTGTCAAAAACACGTTGGGACTGAGCTTGGAGGAATCCAAAAACTGGGTGGACGCCATCGATGAAGACAGGGAAGCCAACCCCGTATCGATTGAAAAGCCGAACGACGGGGAGTCTGAAGGTATCTATGCAGAAATTCGTGCTTTGGTGGCAGCCGGGAGGAAAATTGATGCCATAAAACATGCTATGCAGGGTTTGTCGTTGGGATTGAAAGAAGCGAAAGACTTGGTGGATTCTTTGTGAAGGTGTGTTTTAATTGTCCATGATTCGCAAAATTGCCAACCGATCGAAAGGCTTCGACGCAACCGCCATCCTGAGTCAAATCGAACAATTGTGTAACTTTATGCTCAGTCATTTCGTTTGAAGCTTAAACTATACTAAAAGGACCTTGATATGATAATTGGTTATTTGATACTTCCCATAGCTTTCATGCTCATCGGCATTTTTGTAAGCGCGCGACTCAAAAATAGGATGGCGCTTTATTCGCAAATGCCGCTTCGTTCAGGTCTAACCGGAAAGCAAATTGCTGAACGCATGTTGGCAGAACATGGAATCACCGATGTCCAAGTCGTAAGCGTGGGTGGCTTTTTGACCGACCATTACAATCCCATGGCCAAAACAGTCAACCTTTCCGATGGAGTATACAACAGCCGTTCGGTGGCTGCAGCAGCAGTTGCAGCGCACGAGGTTGGGCACGCAGTGCAGCACGCCTCCGCCTACAAAGCATTGATTTTCAGAAGTGCCTTGGTGCCTGTTGCCAAAATAGGAGGATTGATTGCCAACGTAGCCATCATGGCTGGAATGTACTTCATGCAGCATGACCCCACGATTTTGTTGATCGGAATCATCGGATATGCGACTACGACCCTTTTCACGGTCATTACCCTTCCCGTTGAATTCGATGCCACAAACCGTGCATTGGCTTGGCTTGACAGGACCGGACTTACCTACGGTGAGGAACATGCCGCTGCAAAAGACGGTCTCCGTTGGGCAGCTTTGACCTACGTCGTGAACGCCTTGGCTTCCATTGCACAACTGTTGTGGCTCATCATGATGTACAACAGCCGCAGGGATTGAGCATTAGTCTCTTACATCAAATAGAAAAGGGCGTGTCCGTTGACCGCCCTTTTTTTTATCCGGATTGACAGATTGCGTTCACATCGTACCCTTGAACGTTGCTTGTATTCCGAATCCCTTTCAGGACTGGATAGAATCAGCCAATCTTCTTTTTTGTCCGGTTTTTGAACCTAGTGGGTACGGTCACGATGGTTATTCGCCTGTGAAGTTGGGCTTGCGTTTTTCGACAAATGCAGAGGTTCCCTCCCGACCATCTTTGCTCCTTGCCGCGTCACCAAATGCTTTGGCCTCGGCTTTCATACCGGTTTCAGGGCCATAGACCCCCGCATATATCGCTTTGAGGGTAAGGGCCACCGCCAAGGGAGATTTCTCATAGATTGTTTGCAGCATGGCCAAACTACGTGGGATGAGTTGATCGGAAGGTACTACATCGTTGGCCAACCCGATTTGCAAAGCCTCATTGGCAGTCAACATTTTAGCCGTCAACAGCATTTCGGTTGCCCTTCCCAAACCCACCAATCGAGGAAGGCGTTGGGTGCCCCCATACCCAGCCACAAGACCAAGGTTCACCTCAGGCTGACCGAATTTGGCGTTTTCAGAGGCAATCCGAAGATGGCAGGACATGGCCAATTCGCATCCTCCGCCCAATGCGAAACCGTTCACGGCTGCGATGATGGGTTTGGGACTGTTCTCGATTCGTGAAAATACCATTTGGCCACGTTGCGCAAATGCCTCTGTTTGTTCTGCCGGGATGCTGCGGATTTGGGAAATGTCTGCACCTGCCACAAAGGCCTTTGTTCCTGCACCTGTGATGATTCCTCCTTTGATTTCTGGGTTTTGCAGGAATTCGGTAATGACAGCGTCGAGGTCTTCAATCACTTGTGGAGCCAAGGCATTCAGGACCTCTGGCCTGTTGATGGTGATGATGAGAGTCTGTCCTTCTTGTTGTAGACTGAGCGTGCTATAGTTTGACATGGGGTGCATGATTTGATGAATCTAAACGGGTTAATTCACGAGCAGAGTGGCAAATCCGGTCGAATGTTTGTCAATTCGTCATGAAATCGCGGGAAGAAGACCCTCCCATTGTGGTGGAGTCATCCAAATCTGAGCGATATATGGCTTCGATTTCGTTGAGCGTTCCGTGCAGGTCATTGGTTTCCTTCAACAAACTGTCGATTAGCGTGTTTTCCTCAGCTCCAGCACCTGATATGCTTTGTTCGACAAAGTATTTCATGGTTTCCTCGACGGTTTTGAGCTGTTGCTCTATGAGGGTTTGGTTGTCCAGGGCCTGATGGTAGTTTCGGATGCGCTTCTGAAGCAAATCGATGCGTTTTTTCTTGACTTCCACCAATTTGGGGTTGTCATCTCCCATGCCGGTCCGTATCTCGTCGATTTGTTGTTTGAGGGAATTGGGATTGTCGGCGGCCAAAATGGCGGGGAAATGGTCGTAACTTGACAAAAGCCGAATGAAATTCATCTGGAGACCGTCGATTTTGTTCACGTATTGGGCCACCAATTCCGGGAAATGTTTGTTGAGGCTGCTGTAGTTCTTCTTAGCCAAGGTGAGTTGCCCTCTGAACTTTTCGAATCTCCTTTGACCCTCCAACGAGAGGTCGTTGTACATCTCCGTAAGTTTCTGAACGTAATTGAAGGCACCGATTTCTTGCCTGTATTTGGATGCAATGGCTTTTCGAAATCTTTTAGACCTCGTGATGAGACCCAAAAAAATCAGCTCCATCCCGACGAAACCGAGGAAGATGCCCGAAGTGTCGACTTTCAATACATGGTTGAGTGCGAGGGTAGTAACCACGCCTGCCAACGCGATGATGCCCATGCCGATGAGGTGGAATGGCCAAAGGAAGGCTTCCTTGGTGTAATTGATGGTGGTATTTTGATTTTCAGCCAAGTGTTTGTTGGATTTGTCCAAATATAAAGATTAAAGTTTCCTCTCTGTTAAGACCCTTTTCCAACCCCAAATGTTGGGTCATGCCCCCAACTTGGCAACTGCGGAGCCAATTCGTGAAACGGTTTCATCCTGGCCGATGAGGTGTGCGATGTCAAAAACGGCAGGTCCATTGGGGACACCCGTCAATGCCAGCCTCATGGGTGCCATGACCTTCCCGAGTCCCAATCCCGTTTCCTGCACATAGGCATGGAAGGCATCGTGGACCTGTTGCGAATCCCACGTGGTCAATGCCTTGAGTCTTTCGGATAAGCCATTCATGATGGCTGCCGTATCAGGCTTCCACTGTTTGGCGACCATGGCTTCATCGTAGGCTGCAGGAGCCTTGAATAAGTAAAGGGCGTCTTCCACTACCTGACTTGCGAACCGTATGCGCTCCCGCATGAGCCTGCAGGCGTGCAACAAGGTGGTTTCGTTGGTGCCTTCCAATCCGTGCTTGGATAGGAATGGGGAGGCCATTGCCGCCAATTCCGCTTCTGTTTTTTCGCGAATGGCATGCTCTTGGAAACTGTTGAGTTTTTCAACGTCGAATCTAGCCGGTGCATGGTGGCATCTCTCGAGTGAAAATTGGGCAATCAACTGATCCATGCTCAGTCGCTCGTCCTCTCCGCCGGGGTGCCAACCCAACAACGCGATGTAGCTAAGTACCGCCTCGGGCAGATACCCCAAGTCGGCAAAACCTTCCCAAACTTGGCCTGAAGGTTTGTCCAACCAATTGTACGCGAATACGGGTATCCCGAACTCGTCTGCGTTGCGTTTGCTCAATTTCCTGCCCTTCGGGTCATGCAGCAGGGGTAAATGCGCAAATTTGGGCATTTCGGATTCCCAGCCGAAGGCCTTGTAGAGCAAAACATGGAGTGGGGTGGAAGGGAGCCACTCTTCGCCCCGGACCACATGCGTCACTTCCATTAGCCGGTCGTCCACGACATTGGCAAGGTGGTAAGTTGGCAAACCGTCGCTTTTCAACAATACTTTGTCGTCCAAATGGCTTCCATGGAAGTGAACCCACCCACGGATTTCATCATGGAATCTCACATCTTCCTTCTCCGGCACTTTGAACCTGACCACATGGGGTTCGCCTGCAGCCAGACGCTTTTGTACCTCATCTGCAGACAGGGTTAGGCTGTTTTTCATGGTCATGCGGGTCACGTAGTTGTAAGTACGTACTTCGGTTCCTGCAGCCTCCAACCTTTTCCTCATTTCTTCCAAGTCTTCTTCGGTGTCAAATGCCAAGTAGGCCTTTCCGCTTTCCAACAGGATGTCAACGTGCTTGCGGTACATCTCGCTCCGTTCGCTTTGACGATAAGGAGCATGTGGCCCTCCGATGTGGACCCCTTGAGTGAAACGAATGCCCAACCAGTTGCAGGCCTTGATGATGAACTCCTCGGCTCCTTCCACGAATCGGCCTTGGTCGGTATCTTCAATCCTCAGGATGAGTTCGCCATTCCATTTGGCTGCAAGAAGATAACAATACAGAGCAGTGCGGAGACCACCGATATGTTGAGGGCCCGTGGGGCTAGGTGCGTAGCGCAGGACAGGTTTTTTGGACATTTGGTTGTCTGGGGGGTATCAGGAAGGAAGGGTGTCGTGGTTGCTCACTTGTGCATCTTTGGCGATGCGTTTGATCAGGCCTGCCAACACCTTGCCGGGGCCGATTTCTACAAAATTGTCAAATCCGTCTTGCGTGAATTGGTGAATGGTTTGAGTCCACCGCACCGGAGCAGTCAGCTGTGCAACAAGGTTGGCTTTGATGACGGAAGGATCGTTTTCGGCTTTTGCGGTTACATTTTGATAGATGCTCACGGAAGGGCGGTTGAAATTCGTGGCCTCGATCCCTGCCGCAAGTTCTTCGGCTGCAGGTTGCATGAAAGGCGAATGGAAAGCCCCGTTCACGACCAATTCTTTGGCAATTTTGGCTCCCGCTCCTTTGCTCAATTCGATGGCTTCAGCAATCCCTTCTTTGGACCCGGAAATAACCAATTGTCCGATGGCGTTGTAATTCGCCGGAACGACTCCCTTCACTTGGGCGCAAATGGCTTCCACTTGCGCATCTTCCAAGCCAACAATGGCCGCCATCGTACTCGGGGCAAGGTCACAAGCTTTCTGCATGGCATTGGCACGGATACTTACCAATTTGAGACCGTCCGCAAAGCTCAACACCCCAGCAGCTGCCAAAGCGGAAAACTCACCCAAAGAGTGGCCTGCAACAGCGTCTCCTTTGAAGCCAGCGGCAAGAGCCAAGGCGACCGAATGGATGTAAATGGCGGGCTGGGTCACGGAAGTCTTTTTCAAATCTTCCTCCGTTCCGTTGAACATGACCTGCACGATGTCGAAACCTAAAATTTCATTCGCCTGAAGAAACATGTCTTTGGCTTTGGGAGAGTTTTCGAACAGGGTTTTGCCCATTCCGGGGGATTGTGAACCTTGGCCAGGGAATACAAGTGCTGTTTTCATGTTTTGGTCGATCACGTTGAGAGCCTCCCGGTTTGGAAGGACCGAGGCGCAAAGATAGGAGATGGGCAGGGCTCGAGCAAACGTTCAAGGGGTATTCCGATTGCTGTCTTTGGCCTTCATTTCAGGGGATTTTTGCAATTTTGCCGGATGAAATCGCTGATTTCCATTGTGGGTCCAACTGCTTCCGGTAAGTCAGCCTTGGGGGTTGAGCTGGCCATTAGACTGCAGGCCCCCATCATCAGTGTGGATTCGGTGCAGCTGTATAAGGGCTTAGATATCGGAAGTGGTAAAATCACCGCCGAGGAAATGAAGGGTGTCGCCCATTATTTATTGGGAGAGGTGGAGCCCACCGAAGTATTGTCTGCCGCCGATTTTGGGACCATGGCCAATCGAAAATTGGAAGTTCTTTTTGAACAACACGATTATGTGATTGCAGTGGGTGGTAGCGGTTTTTATTGGGAGGCTTTCTTGCATGGCTTGGATGACATGCCGTCCGTGCCAGATGCAGTTAGAAAAGCCATCCGGCATCAAGCGTCCGCTGAAGGTCTGGTGGGTCTATTAGAAGAACTCAGGAAAGGAGATCCCGAAACATTTGAGAGGATCGACAAACAGAATCCGGTGCGCGTTTGTAGGGCGGTAGAAATATTGAGGTCAAGTGGGAAGCCGATATCCTTTTTCCGGGCAGGCAAACGGAAGCAAGATCGTGGTTTCAATTCGGTAGTCTTGGGTTTGGAAGTCGAAAGGGACGAATTGAGAAGCAGAATTTCCAAAAGGGTGGACGACATGGTGGCCAATGGTTGGGTGGAAGAAGTGAAGGGGTTGGTGTCCCAATACGGGGAAGATGCCGTTGCCTTGGGGTCTTTGGGATATCGTGAATGGGTGAATCACTTGCGCGGCGTCAAATCCTTCGTTGAGACGGTGGAACTGATCAAAACCAAGACCTATCAGTTTTCAAAACGGCAAATGACTTGGTTTCGGCGGGATCCGAAAATCCATTGGATTTCCCCGGACGATTTTCAAGGTGCCTGGGGTTGGATTCAACAACAAACCGATGTCCGCTCCTGACCACGGCATGTCTAGGATGTTCCGCAGGTATGCCAACATTCCGATTTCAACGCGTTACATCATCGGCGCGAAGTTTTTGGTCACCTTGGTCAGTGCCACCTTCATGTTGATCCTGAACATTTACCTCCGCAAAATCGGCCTTAATGATGTTCAAATTGGAGGGATTGTGGCATTCCAGTACGCGGGAGGCCTTGTTCTGTCGCTGCCCGAGGGGCTTTATTTGAGAGGCAGGCGACTCAAGCCCTTTTTGTTGGCGGGCGCTCTGTTGGTGCCTGTATTTGCTTGGGTTGTCTTGTTGTGCTTCAGAAACGGATGGCATGAAACCGGTGCTTGGGTCATGTTGGGTTTGAGCATGGCATTACTTCAGTTGGATTCATTCACCTTGCCTTTCATCGTTCGGTCCAGGCATCCTGAGAGTGAGCCCGAAGCCATCAGCTTGGCCTATGCAGCACATTCGGCCGCAACCTTATTGGGTGGTTTTTTGATCCTTTTGCTTGGGTGGACTGGTTGGGCAGGGGATGGACAAGGAGAACTTGAATATTGGGCACTTAATCTCGTGGTAGTCTTGTCATTACCTGCAGCTTTTCTGGTTGCTTTGGCCCGGGAAGAACACCCGGAAACGGGAACGAAAGTGACCATGGCAAATTGGCGAGGTATCTTGCTAGGCTATGATTGGAACCGGCTTTTCCGTGCCCTGATCCCCTCTTTTTTGTTGGCAATCGGTGCCGGACTCACCATCCCTTTCATCAATCTTTTCTTCAACAGCGTCTTCCATTTGGACTCCGATACCTTGGCTGTTTTGGGCATGGCTACTTCTGCCCTTGTTTTCTTGACCGCTTTGTTGGTTCCGGCCATCCGAAGGCGACATGGCTACTTCATCGCCATCACTTTGGTGCAGGCGGTAGCTGTGTTGATGTTGCTTGGGTTGGCCCTGACTGAGCTGTTTTCTGACATTCCCGGAATGGTGGCACTGGCCGTTTTCTTTTTCATGATGCGCACGCCACTCATGAACATGGCTGGCCCTATGTCAAATGAGTTGGTGATGAATTATGTGGGCAGGAGAAACCAAGATCTGGCCGGGGCATTGCATGCCAGCATTTGGAGTGGCTCTTGGTTTGTGAGTGCAGCCCTCTTCAGGTCTTTCCGCTCTGAAGGCTTTCCTTATTACCAAATTTTCTTGCTGACGGTAGGGCTTTATATGCTGGCCGTTTTCCTCTATTTCCTCCTGATTCGGGCCTACAACCGTCAAGGACCAATCGATTGAAATTCAAATCGTAAAAAAGGCCGAAGTTTTCTGCCGCTCCATTCTTCCACAAACAACCTTTTGAATGTGTCTTGGCAATTACACATCATTAT
>Ga0068872_10001436_pt1 | contig 19214 bp, 13 predicted proteins | sample NOAtaG_7_FD_66441 | JGI IMG/M metagenome (GOLD analysis project Ga0068872, IMG submission 66441) | Freshwater lake microbial communities from Lake Erie, under a cyanobacterial bloom - NOAA_Erie_Diel1S_2200h metaG | ecosystem: Environmental > Aquatic > Freshwater > Lake | place: USA: Ohio, Lake...
ATGTGCTTATTAAGGATATGAAATATTTTGAAAAAAGTTATGGCGGCGTTCTTCCTTTTGAGATCACCATAGATACCAAAAAAGAGAAAGGGATTTTTGCAAATAACGCACGTGTACTATACAAGATAAATCGTGCGCAGCGAATGTTAAGTCAATATCCGGAATTGTCGAAACCTTTGTCAGTTGCCGAAGGAGTCAAGTTCATGTATCAAACATACAAAGGTGGAGATGAGAAATACTATAAACTTCCTAGTGTTACTGATCTAAAAACAATTGCCGAGTATGTGAAGACTGAAAGTGAAAAGAAGAATCAACTTTCAAGCTTTTTAGACAGTACTCAGCAAAATACACATATATCAATTTTGGTAGCCGATGTTGGCTCCACACGAATGAAAGAGTTAGCTTCTAGTTTAAAGTTGCGCCTTGACACTATTTTTAATTTTGATGATGAAGCCAATAAATGGATGGCAGATTCCTCACAAGTGGATGTAAAAGTTACAGGAAATAGCATCGTGTTCTTAAAAGGAAATGATTTTTTAGTGAATAATTTAGTTGAAAGTGTTGTGCTAGCCATTGTATTGATCATGATCTTCATGCTTACACTTTTCACGTCGTTTAGAATGATCTTGATCTCAACTATTCCAAGTTTAGTGGCGCTCATCATTACGGCCGGATTAATGGGCTTTGTTGGTATTCCGTTAAAGCCAAGCACTATTTTGGTGTTTAGTATTGCCTTTGGTATTAGTAGCGATGGAACTCTGTACTTCTTAACCAAATACCGTCACGAGATCCGAAAAAACAAATTAAGCATTGGCGATGCCGTGCGCATTACTATTTCTGAAACCGGTGTTAGTATGATATATACTGCGCTTGTTCTATTTTTTGGGTTTGGAATGTTTGCTTTATCCGGATTTGGCGGTACTCAAGCCTTAGGTATTTTGATATCATTTACACTGATTGTGGCTTATTGCGCAAACCTTATTTTACTTCCAGCTTTCTTGCTTTCACTCGAAAAGCGTCTTACCAATAAAGAGTTTGTGGAAGAAAAGAGCATCATGACCGATGAAATGGAAGAGTCGGTTGAGGATGAAAAATAAGCATTCGTTTTATTTATAAATTACGTGAGCGGTAATAAAATCGCTTTTATTACGTTTAATTTTATCACACAATGAACCTTTTTCAATTTCTGTTGTACCACTCGTAAAGTACATGTAAAATGAAACTATGCGTAAATTAATTTTAATATTCGTTTTTATAAATAGTGTTGGATCATTATGCGCGCAGGATTCAGCGATAGCAAGAAAAGATCTCCCAAATCTATTTATGGATTGTGAATTTTGCGCACCCAAATTCTTTAACCAAGAGATCAGATATGTGAATTTTGTGCGCGACAGGAGGTTGGCAGATATATATATGTTGGGCACTGCCAATTTTGTGGCCGGTGGCGCTGCTGAACTCACTTTGTATTTTGTTGGAGAAAAGAAATTCAAAGGACAAAACGATACATTAGTTTTTAAAGCTCCTCCAAATACTTCAGATGGTGATGCACGAGAAGGTTTGTTAAACACAGTAAAGCAAGGGTTGTTGAAGTACCTTGTTAGAACGGATCTGGTAAAAAAAGTAAATTATACAGTTGATGTTGGTGAAGCAGATCTTGCGGCAGATAAAGTAAAAGATAAATGGAATTTTTGGGTGTTTAATCTTAGCACTAACATAAACGGAAGTGCCAACGCTTATCAAAGCGATCTAAATATTAACGGAAACTTGAGTGCAAATCGTACAACTGAAAAATTAAGAACTGAATCAGGAGGGTGGTATAGTTTAAATAAACAAAGATTTGTGATAGATGATTCTACAACCGTTAATGGACTTCAAAGTACTTTAGGTGGATTTCATTTCATGGCATTTTCAGTAGGTAAGCATTGGGCTGTTGGCCAGTTTGCTACTTACTTCCAATCTACCCAAAGTAATTTGCTAAATAGTATAAGCTATTATCCGGGGATAGAGTATAACACATTTACTTATCAGGAGGCAGGTAGGAGGCAATTACGTTTTATTTATAGACTTGGCGTTAGATATCAGGATTATTTTGAAACTACCGTGTATGACAAGAAAAGCGAATTGTATCAGTTGCATTCTTTTGTTGTGCAATGGAATCAGATCGAAAAGTGGGGGAATGTAAATTTAAGTGCCGGGGCTTGGCATTATTTTAATTATCCCAAGAATTTTAGCGCATCAATTTACCCATCTATAAATTTCAATCCATTAAAAGGTTTGAGGGTTGGGTTTTGGTGTGGATTTAGCTTAGTGAACGATCAATTCTTTTTGCGCAAATCGGAAGCAACGGCAAGCGAGATACTTTTGAAACAAATACAATTGAAAACTGATTTTAATTATAATTATGGATGTAACATCAATTACACCTTTGGTTCAAAGTATAATAATATCATTAACGTTCGATTTGATCTGGATGATAATTATTGGTAGTTAAATTCCCAACCACTCTTTAGCCGCCCCACTAAAAACTAATTCTTTGTCTTTATCGCTCATTGGGGTACCGTGAACTAATTCTCCAGGTATGGCTTCTCCTAAAGGAAAAGGATAATCACTTCCTTGCATCACACGATTTGCCCCACATTGTTTTATGGTATATTGTAACATTTCAGTATCGCACACGTGACTATCAACCCAAAACTGACCCAAATAACTTTTCGGATTATTTTTATTATCGATCGCTACAAGGTCAGGACGGCAATCCCAGCCGTGTTCAATTCGTCCAAGTGTAGGAAGTAAAGAACCACCGCCATGTGCAAAACACACTTTTAATTTTTTGAATCGTTCAAATACACCGCCAAATATCATGCTGCAGGCTGCTCTGCTAATTTCGGCAGGCATACCAACTAACCACGGCAACCAATATTTACTCATGTGTTCTTGCCCCATCATTTGCCAAGGATGAATTAAAATAGCAGCATTTAGCTGTTCGCATGCAGCGTAAAAGTCAAAGAATTGTTGCTCGTTCAAATTCAAATTATTGATATTGCTTCCTATCTGCACGCCTTTGTATCCTAATTTCATGCAACGCTCTAATTCTTTTATAGCAAGCTTTGTGTCTTGCATCGGCACAGTTGCTAATCCTATGAATTTATCGGGATATTGATTTACCGTTGCGGCAATATCATCATTTAAAAATTCGCTTAAGATCAAACAGTCATTTGGTTTTGCATTATAACTAAACATTACCGGTATCGTGCATATCACTTGCTTATCAATACCATGTTCTTTCATTTCTTTAATACGCAATTCGGCATCCCAGCAATTGGCTAAGATCTCTCTGAATCGTTTATTACCTTGCATCATCCATGCTTTGCCTGGTTCATGATGTTCTAAATGGATAAAATCCCCATAGCCAAATTGTTTCGAAAAATCCGGCAAATGCTTGGGAATGATGTGTGTGTGAACGTCGATGATCATGTTTTTGAAGATGTGGTTTTGTTGCGTAAATTTACAACAATAAATCAATTCATATGAAAACTAAGGTCTTATTTGGAATGCTTATGCTAATAAGTGTAGCAAGCCTATCACAAAACAAAGCACATAAAAATCTATTTGGAAATTCTACAGCAAGATCGGTGAGTAGCGCTATGCCGGTTAACCCAATGTATTCTTTCTCCACATTCACTAGTGCCTATAATGCAATTTCCGGAACTACGGTAAGTGGCGGTCAAAAATGGGACGATTTAAATTACACCATACCAATTGGTTTTACTTTTACTTTATATACTCAGTCAAGTAATTCTATTAACATAGGCTGGGGCGGACAATTGCTAACGTTTAACGACCCAGATGTAGGTCCCAATGTGACTTTTCTTGCAGCTATTTTTGAAGATCTTTGTGATAGAGCTTATGATCCTAACGTAGATAATGAAGGCGATCCTGGTGGAGTTTCTCCAATTTCCTATACAACAGTTGGAACCGCTGGTAATAGAATCTGTAAGATCCAGATAGCAAATGCTGGTTTTTTCGGAGAAAATGATCTTTATGCGACATCAACTAGTTCCGTAAATTTTCAAATGTGGTTATATGAAACATCAAACAGAATAGAATTTAGATATGGTTCAATGAATATTCTTAATCCTTCTGATAATTTATATAATGGTGTAACGGGATTTGTAACTGGTTTAGCAGAAAGTGTAGATGTTAGCACTGGAAATTCGGTTTCTTCAAATATGCTGGATGGTCCTTATGTAAACCCAAACGTTGTTCCGTGGAGCTCCAATATTGACACCTATGTAGCGGGAGCTGTTGATAATGGTCGTGTTTATCGTTTTGATAGATCGGTTAGTGCTTCTTTATCAAATATAGATCCTAATGAAAAAGAAATAAATATCTTCCCAAATCCTGCCTCTACATTTATCACTTTAAGTAATGTTGAACTTAACCATGCACGCATTAATATCTACGACCTTTGTGGAAAGCAAATAAAACTTGACCATAGTGCATCAAATAACACAATAGACGTAAGCAGTTTAGGTAATGGAACTTATTTTGTTCACATCGCGGATAAGGAAAAAGTAAGTGTTCGAAAATTGGTTATTGCCAAATGATCTAATCTGCATTAAAGAAACTGAAATTTACATTTCCGTATTTGCGATGCTGCGAAAAATGCGACAAATGCTCCAGCTTTGTTCTTGGCCCGTGTTCAATGATGAGTATGCCTTTTTCCTTTAGCAAAGCATGTTCAAATACCAATTGATGGATCTCTTCTAAATTTGTGATATCGTACGGGGGATCTGCAAAAATAATATCATATTTTTTTTTGGTATCCTTAAGTAGTTTAAATACATCGCCTTTCATTGCGTTTATTGGAAGGTCGAATTTTGATGCCGTTTGTTTTAAAAAGTTAACGCATGAAAAATTATTGTCTATTCCGGTAACGTCTTTGCATCCACGTGAGGCAAATTCTATAGAAATATGTCCTGTTCCCGAAAAAAGATCGAGCAAGGATGTCGTTTCAAAATCAATTTTGTTATTGAGAATATTAAAAAGCCCTTCTCCGGCAAACGAAGTTGTAGGGCGAATGGGCAATCCCTTTGGAACATCAATGGTCCTTCCGCCCAATATGCCTCCTAAAATTCGCACAAGTGTTTATTTAAAATGCTGAAGTAAAAGTGATTTGGGAGTTCATCAACAGTTTTGTCGAGCGCTTTGCTAGAAACAAAATTCACGTTTCGGATATATTTTTTAACCAGATCAAAAAGTTCGTTGTTAGTTTGTTTGTTGCCGGCGATCTGCAATCTTAAGGTCTCCTTGTTCAGTTGAAACTGTTCAATGGTGAACAATAAAAAATAAAGAACGTCTTCATTTGTGTCGTATTTAAAGATGTTGTAAAAAAGCAGATCGTTATTTGACTTAATGATCAGTTCGATACTGAATTGATGAAAGTTCAAAAGAACATCGCTATTCTTAAAGTAGGGCAAATTCAAAAACAAGTCGATGCTTGCAGCGCCAACATGATCAATTTTAGCGGCAGAAAAAGTTTTTTCAATAAAAGCTAATAGCTCAAGGTCGTAGGTGTATGTAAAGTAAACCGAATTATTAACCAAGTTGGTTTGTATGGTTTTAATATCCTTAAGCCCGGTGTTAAATTCTAACAAACCTTTTAAATTTGGATCGCTATAGGCCTGTGGCACAAGGGTAAACAGTCGGTTAAGCACCTGTACGGAAACATGATTGAATTGATGCTTCAAAATGCCAAATTCCGATAAAAAATAGCCTAATTCATCAATAATTTGGCTCGCGTTTTTCTTTTCAGGCACAAAGTCTAATGAGCAGATCTCGTATAGTGCGGTGTTACCATCGTTAAACAAAGCGGCTTCAATAGAATGCTCCTCAATTAATAAGTAAAGGTTAAGCCTACCTTTTTGGTATGCCCTGATAGGAAAGTGCTTTCTATTCTTAACCTCTGTAACCTGCATGGGAATGTAAAAGTATACCTTTTTGTTGTTTAATAAAACAAAAATAAGCATACCTTTGTAACCCACTCTTATTTTTTATGGAAGTAAAGGAATTATCAAAGACAGATCTCGCTAAAGATCCGGTAATAGCTCAAATGATGTTGAACAATCATGAGCAAGTAGTTTTTTGTAACGATAACGCCACTGGTTTGAAGGCTATTATTGCAATTCACAACACAGTTCTAGGGCCTTCATTAGGAGGAACTCGTATGTGGAATTACAATAATGAAATGGAGGCATTGAATGATGTTCTTCGTTTGTCACGTGGTATGAGTTATAAATCATCCGTTGCCGGATTAAATTTAGGTGGTGGAAAAGCGGTTATTATTGGCGACGCTAAAAAAGTGAAATCAGAGGCTTTACTGCGTCGTTTCGGAAAATTTGTAAATAGTTTGGGTGGAAAATATATTACTGCCGAAGATGTTGCCATGAGTAGCAGAGATATGGAGATCATCCATATGGAAACTGATCATGTAAGTGGTTTGCCTGAGAATATGGGTGGAAGCGGAGATCCTAGTCCTGTTACAGCATACGGAGTTTATGTGAGTATGAAAGCGAGTGCTAAAGAAACTTGGGGTTCGGATAGTTTGAGTGGGAAAAAAGTTTTGGTACAAGGAATTGGTCATGTTGGCGAAGTTCTTGTTTCTTACTTAACTAAGGATGGCGCTAAAGTTTATATTAATGATATTAGCGAAGAGCGTGTGAAAGCAGTTGCGGATAAATACAAAGCAGAATTTATTGCGGCTGACAAGATGTTCGATCTTGACATGGATATTTACGCACCCTGTGCATTAGGAGCAACAGTTAATGATGACACATTGGCAAAATTAAAATGTAAGATCATTTGTGGTGCAGCCAATAATCAGTTAGCAATAGAAACTGTACACGGTGAGGTTGTTGGAAAAAAGGGAATATTATATGCTCCCGATTTTGTTGTGAATGCCGGTGGGATCATCAATGTGTATTACGAATTAGAAGGCTATAATCGCGAAAGAGCATTGGCGCATGCCGAAAAAATTTACGACACTACCTTTAACTTATTTCAATTAGCAAAAAAAGAAGGAATACCAACGTATTTGGCGGCAAATAGACTTGGCGAACAACGCATAGAAGCTATTGCGCGAATTAACGCTGTACTTTAGTAATTAAAACAAAGGTTCTTTAAACATGTTGAGCAGAAGATTTTTACGTATCAAAACAATGCAGGCGCTTTATTCTTATTTTAAGAATGAGAAGCCCGACATGAAAACCTTTGAAAAAGAACTTTTCAAAAGCATTGATCAGGTTTACGACCTTTATCTGATCATCATTAATATTTTCGCTGGTATCTACCAAAATGAATTATTGATCATAGATGAGAACAAGAATAAACGCTTGCCAACCAAGCATGATCTCAATCCAAACAAGCGACTGGTATCAAACACTTTATTAGTTTCTATCGCTGAGTGTTCAGAATTAAAGGATCTTATTGAAAAAAGAAAACTTGGTGGATTTATCGATAACGATATCACTCGTAGGATCATTGCCGAGATCAAAAGATCAGCATCGTTTGAAGCTTATTTGAAGATCGAATCTCCGGCTTTAAAGGACGACAAACAATTTTTAAATGAGGTTATTGTAAAAGTTTTGAACGAGAATGAGGTTCTCATCTCTATGTTTGAAGAAAAAAGTATTTATTGGACCGATGATCTTTACGTAGCATATAACTTAGTGCTTAAGAATTTCGAATTATTTGAAGGTAAATTCCGCATCTTACCGCTTTTGAAAGATGAAAAGGATGATCAAGAATTTGTTTCATTACTTTTTCAAAAAACAATTATTTACCGTGAGTCTAACATCGAGCTCATTCAAAAACATGTAAAAAACTGGGAGCTTGACCGAATTGCCGAAATGGACATGTTATTGATGCAAATGTGTATCACGGAGTTCTCCTATTTACCAAATGTTCCGGTTAAGGCTTCTTTGAACGAGTATATTGATATCAGCAAGGATTATAGCACTCCAAATAGCAAAGTGTTCATCAACGGCATCTTAGATAAGATCATTTTTCAATTAAAGGATGAAAATCGCATCCTAAAACAAGGCAGAGGCTTAAAGGAGAGTTAGTCGTTAAAAACTTGCTTTTTAACGAAAAAAATCACTATTTTTACTTTAAATCTTTAGATTTTAAGAAGATGTTAAAATCGAGGCTAAATGCTTATAATTATTTCCAACCATTTCTTAATTAATTATGTAGGGTCTATTATAAATATATTTCAATGAGAAAAACCTTATCAATTTTGGCATTCTTTTTTTGTTTAATGTCAATCGCGCAAAATACACCACCCTTTATCAATTATCAAGCAGTTATCAGAGACGCTAGTGGTATGCCAATTTCACCGGGAGCCACCTTCACGTTAAATTTTAAAATATATTCAAATGCTACAACACTCACTCCTGTTTATGAGGAGGAGCATTCAGTAACAGTTCCTAACGACCAAATTATTAGTTTGAGAATTGGTGCTGGTAATGGAATTTCACCTTTAAATAACTTCTCTGTCATTCCTTGGAACTTGGGCCAAGTACATTATCTGGTTTCAAAAGATGGAAATAGCATTGGTTCTAAAGTTCCCTTTGCTTCGGTGCCTTATGCATTTAGTTCAGGAGGCGGATCTTCAAACACATATTCCCCTAGCGTAAACATAAATATCATAGGAAATGTTTTAGATCTTACGAATAAATTAACGCAGTCAGTTTCAGTTGGCTCAAACCAATTGCCAAATTCTAAGATCCCTGTTTTTACTGCCGACCAAAAAGGACGTTTAACAAGTGTTGGTGAATATCCGGCTAATATGGGTGGAGACATCATTGGAAAATTAGATAGTCAGTATGTTGCAAAACTTAGAGGTGCTCCTTTGTCGACAGTAATGCCGGTTAACGGACAAGTTTTACAATTCAATGGAAGCGCTTGGGCGCCGGCAAGCGGAGGTAATTCATCAGTTACAATTAATCAAAGTGGCATAGTTAATGTTTCCCCTTCTGGAACCCCCTCTAACTTTTTTACAATTTCTGCTTTGGCGCCAATATTTGGTACATCTGGTATTGGAACAGTGGTGCCAGGAGCTTATCCGAATTACAATTTAAACATTCCTAATCCTATTATCAATTATAATGGAACTACAGGTATCTTAAGCTTTTCGCAAAATCCCTTTACTACAAACTTGAATATTTCGCCTAGTTTAAGTTTAACAGGAAATTCACTTACTGTTGGTTCTAGCACCGTAGTAATTCCAAGTGCTAATACTTGGTCAAAACCTACCGCCACGGCAGTTGCTTTGTTTAATGGTTCAGATAATGTAGGAATAGGAACAACCACGCCCCAACAAAAGTTAGATGTACAAGGATATATTAGGGTTGGTGCAGGTAATTTGCCAACTGATGAAGCTTGGTTGTTGTATAGCCCATCTCCTGGATTATCTATTTTAAGAGCTGGAGGAAGAGCAACATCCGAAATGAGATTAGATCAGAATAATAATTCGCCTATGACTTTTTGGACCAACAGTGCCGAGAGGATAAGGATCATACCAAATGGAAATGTTGGTATTGCAACAGCAGTGCCCGCTGCAAAATTAGATGTGAATGGCGATTTTAAATTGGGAATAACAGGAAATGTGTTAACCAAAGTAATTGGTGGACAAGCAAGTGCTTTATTAGGCACAATAAATCCCAGTACAAATTTACCAACTAATATTACGGCGCCTGGAGCGGCAGTAGGTGATAGAGTTGTTGTTACGCTCAGCGGAGGAACTTCTACAACGGTTGTTCTTGTTTCGGCAACAATATCTGTAGCAAATCAGATCAACATCAACCTTTATAATTTTGGAGCCACAGCGGCACCGGGAGGAACTTACACCATTAACTATTTTATATACAGGTAAAATGAAGCATTTAGTTATCCTTCTTAATTTTTTTGTTTTTGGTTGCATTGCGCAAAGCATTTCACCTTCAGTGATCAATTCGGGGGGCAAAACGAGTACAGTAACGATCAATACGCAAACTGTTATTTATACCGATAATATTGGCGAAGCGGTTATAGGCTCTGCATCTAATTCAACTAATAAACTTACGCAAGGATTTCTTCAGCCTGACTACGCATCATTAAACGGCGTTTCTATTACCGTTTATTCAGCAAATGTAACCTGTGCAGATAAACGAGATGGGTACATTAAGGTTGAACTAGGGCCATATCCAGCCGGAACAACTGTTGAATATTTCTGGACGCCGGACACATTGTGCCCTACGCATGATTGCAATCGCATTGATAGTTTATCAGCAGGCACTTTTACTGTTGAAACAAAATTGACCTTTCCCGGTGGAAGAAAGGAAAGTAAAACAAGTATTGTTGTCATATCTGATAAAAATGGGATATGTAATCTAAAAGTGTATACCGGAATAACTTTAACGGGAGGTAATTCTAAATTTACCATTGATAACATTGAGTTATATCCTGAAGCAAGGGTGTCGATTTATAACCGATGGGGTGTAAGGCTATTCGAGAGCGATAAATATAATACTGTAGATAACTATTGGCCGGTTAAGGGTGAAAAAGTAGTGCCCGGTACCTATTTTTATATTATTGATGCCGGTAATGGAAAAATAATAAAAAGTTGGATAGAAGTATTTGAATAATAAAATGAAAAAGAGCATTGTATTTTTTTTATGGCTTGCCTTATCCTCACTTGTGAGAGGGCAAGGCATTGTTGTGCAAAATTCCGGAAACTTATGTTTTGCAAATCATGAGCTTATTCAATCTTTAATGTATCAGAAGTTTAAAACACAAGAGGTACATTTTGATACTATTCATACCTTTCCTAACACTGCCTGTTTTTTAAGTAATACTCACAATAAATTATTTTTGGCCTACAACAATGGCACCAACGCATCTCCATCTTTTTCTTTTATAACCAGTATTTATTATCATCCTTTTTTATACAAGGGTAATTCTGTTTCAGGCCGTTTTAATAATGATAATTTAACCGACTATGCTGTTATAAATGCCTTTGGTGATATAGTTGCATTGAAGAATACAGGATATCCATTGCCATTCGATAAAGACTCCATGGGTAATTCCTTCATTGTTGGGCATGTCAATAGTAAGTTATTGAAATGTAATTTAGATGGATCAGGTTATCAGGATCTTGTTTCTTTTGGAATAAAGGTGTTGGGTACGCAGTCATTTGTAGTACGCCCATATATAAATTCAACTCCGGCTGCAACAACTGCAAGTCTTAGTTTTAATCCACAAGGTTTAAGAACCATCACAAATATGACATCTAACACTAATTACAATTATGATGTTGAGGTAGCCGATCTTGATAAGAATGGTAAGGACGAATTGATCTTTACCTCCGAAGTTTTAGATTCCATTTATGTCATTTATAGTTTTGCCGGAATCTTAGATAAACAATTTCAATTTGGTCCTGGTTTAGGAATCACCTTAAAAAAGGTTGTTGTTTCTGATCTTAATGGTGACGGCAATAAAGAGATAATTGTTTCGGCAAAAACAAATTCAAATGGCATAAATTACGTATCTGTATTCACTCCAATTTATTCTAGTGGTATAATCACCGGGTTCAATAGCTATAACCCTGTAATTGCTAATTATGAGATCTCGGATTTTGATTACGCAGATGTAAATGCTGATGGATACAAGGATCTGGTTGTTAGTCCTGTAACACCAAGTGTAAGTACTTCCGGAAGTATCAAGATCTATCTACACGACCGTACTTCTACTAGTTTTCAGTTCAGCAACACGCCAATTAGTTTTGGCGTATTAAATCATCGTACTGAAGGAATTGCAATTTGTGACGTAGATGATAATAAACGCCCAGACATTATTTCTTTCAACCAAAGTGATACATCATCTATGGTGATCTTAAAGAATTTTACTTATAGAGATACATTATTGGCAACACCGAATAAAACAACAATTTGTTTAGGAGAGACTATCACACTTAAAAATCAACTGATAGGTTTTCCGGGAGTTTATTTTACAAATATTGTTCCTTCGCTGAGTTTGAGTCCTTCCTTTAATCACACGGCTGTGATCTCAAGTCCCGGAAATTATGTTGTAAATGCATCTTTCAATCCGTATGTAGGAGGTACGTGTGCTTTTAGTTCTAATTCTATTTTGATACAGCCCGGAATACAGCCCAATTTAAGTGTTACCGGTCCAAGCACAGTTTGCTACAATACACCTATAACCTTAAATGCTGCAGGGGCGTCATCATATACTTGGACAAGCTCGTCGGGCACATTGAATGCAAGTGTATTTCCACTTACGCCAACAACAACTGTAGTCTATCTTCTTTCCGGTTCAAGTATCCATGGATGCAGAGCTAATTTAAATGGAACACTTAATGTAAAACCAGAGGTTGTCGCTACAATTACGCATGATAAAAATTTCTTATGCAAGAATCAATCAGCAAAATTAACGGCAAGTGGTGGATCTTTGTACACATGGAGCACAGGTGAATCATCACCAACTATCATCATCACACAAACTTCCAATATTGCTCAGGGTTATAATGTAAATGTTATAAGGGCAGACGGCTGCTCAAACACCGCGACTTTTTCTACGAATTTCAACGATAAATGTAAAGAGGTAACAGTTATAAAGGGAATCACACCAAATAGCGGAGGCGGAAATGATAAATTATTCATTGAGAACATTGAGAATTATCCGGAAAATGTAGTAAGCATCTATAATCGTTGGGGTGTTATGTTGTATTCGCAAAAAGGATATGATAACTCTACAAAATTTTGGCCTGAAAAATCAAGTGGAAATTTAGTTTCGGGCACATATTATTATGTAGTAGATCTTGGCGAAGGGAATGAAGTGAAAAAAGGTTGGATAGAAATTTTTAGCAATTAAACAGGAATTTGATGAGAAGACACATATTTAGCTTTCTTTTAATTATTGCAGTAGGTGCGGTTGTTGCTCAACAAGATCCTCAGTACAATCTTTATCAGTTCAATCCTTTGATCATCAATCCGGCTTACGCGGGTGCGCGTGATGGATTATCTGTGGTTGCTAACGTAAGAAATCAGTGGGTTGGTTTTGATGGCGCCCCTAAAACTAGTGTGATCAGCGGACATGCTCCAATTCTAAATAAAAATGTTGGAATTGGATTTACGATAATTGGCGATCGCATGGGTCCACGCAGCATGGTTGGGTTTGCAGGAAACTTTGCCTACATTTTAAAGCTGAGTAATAAATGGAAGTTCTCCATGGGTTTAAATGCCGGCTATAATCGATATCAATTTAGATACAATGAAATTACATTTAAAACAATTGATAATACGAATCAAAATTTAGGCGATCTTAATACAGGCGCATTAGATCTTAACGGAGGTCTTTATCTAAAGAGTAATAGTTTTTTTCTCGGATTTTCTGTAACGCATATTGGTGCAAAAAGCCTTTATGAGATCGACATGAGAGATACTTCGTTTAAGAATAATCTTTCTTACCGTTTACGTACCCATCAATTTTTAACCATTGGAAAGTCTTGGGTGCTTTACGAAAACCTTGTATTTGCACCAACACTTGCGTTAAGGGGTGTAGCGAATGGTGAAGGCAACATTGATTTTAACTTTAATTTCTTTCTGTACAAAAAACTTTGGCTTGGGGTATTCTATCGCGCTCCGTATGGTCCTGGTTTTTTATTGAATTATTATATTACTCCTAGATGTAAAGTTGGGTACAGCTTTGATACAGGCTTAGGAGGCAGAAGGCGATTAGGACCATCGCACGAAGTTAGTTTTGGCTTCGATTTTTTAGGACGTAAATCTAAGATCATTTCTCCTCGATTCTTGTAAACTATATGCATTTTAGATCCGCACTAATATTTCTTTTTGTTCTATTTAACTCTTGCTTGATCTCGCAGATCAGTAAAGGCGATAAGCTTTATGAGCAGAACCGTTACTTTAAGGCTATTCCATATTATGTGAATGCTTCAAAGAAGCAAACAACCAAACAAAAGGCTAATTTGAAATTGGCCGATTGTTACCGGAAAGTAAATGAATACGAAAAAGCAGAGAATGCTTACCGCACTGCCTTAGGAGCAGATCCTAATGTTGAACCACACGTGTATTTTGATTTCGCATCTGTATTAAAAGCCAATGGAAAATACGAAGAAGCCCTTGAGCAATACGATCGTTATTTAAAGCAAAGGCCTAACGAAGAGTCGGCAAAAAAAGTTAAGAAATTTTGTGCGGAAATTAAGTATTGGATGAGCCGACCAAAGGAATACGACATAAAGAATGTTGAGAAGATAAATACCGCCAATGCAGAATTTTGCCCGGTGTTTGTAAACAACAAACTTATTTATGTAGCAGAGAGATCAACTTTTGATTTTGTAGAGTTTGAAAAGAATGATTACAACGGCCAGCCATTTTTGAATATGTACATTTCGGAAGTTAATGCAGAGAATGCAGAGAAGAGTAAAACCTTGTCCAAAAAGGTGAATTCCGAATCACATGATGGCCCAATTAGCGTTTCTGCCGATGGAAAAACAATCTATTTCACAAGAGTAACAGGTGGTGGAAAAAAAGGTAATACGGCAAAGATCTACACTGCCTCTGGGCATGATCGCAAATGGGCAGATACAAAGCCGTTTCAATATAATATCGAAGAGTATTCGGTGGCCCATCCAAGCATTAGCTCTGACAATAAATTATTGTTTTTTGTTAGTGATATGAGTGGGGGTTATGGTGGAAAAGATCTTTGGGTAAGCATGAGAAATGGAGAGGTATGGGAAAAGCCCGTGAATTTGGGTCCTGATATTAATACAAGTGGTGATGAAATGTTTCCATCGATCAAGAACAACGGTATTCTCTATTTTTCATCAAATGGTTTACCGGGTTATGGTGGACTTGATATTTATTCGGCCAAAATGGTAGATGGTAAGTGGTTGTTGCAACGAAATGAAGGACTAAGTATTAATAGCAGTTACGACGACTTTGGAATTACATTTGTAAATGATACGATAGGTTATTTTTCTTCTAATCGTGTTGGAGGTAAAGGAAAGGATGATATTTATTATTTCCAATTCACTGACAGATCATTAATTATTTCGGGCACAATTTTATTAACTGAGAATGGTAAGGATCCGGCCAAAGGTATCAACGTTACTTTAAAAGAAGAAGATGGTACATTAGTAGAAACAACTAAAACTAATGATAAAGGTTTTTTTGAATTCAAGAACTTAGATGCTGAAAAGAGATATATGGCGATTATTGATAACTCCGATCCGCAATTTACGGGTAAGGCAAGATATTTTCTTTCCGACGGAAATAAGGTCATACAACGTGTAACAAATAAAGATGGTGCAAATAAGTTTGTGTTCAAGAATTTACCTGTTGATCCAAATGGCTTACCTGATCTTTACACAAACGACGACCTTACACTTGCAGGAAATCTTTTATATGGGGAAAATCCAAGTAAACCATTAAAGAACACCAAGCTGGTTATTAAGAATGAATTTGGCGACGTTTTGGAAACAACTACTACCAATGAGTTTGGGGCATTCACCTTTAGAAATATTCCATCTGATCAAAATTATATGGTATCCATGGATGAAACTGATATAGTTTTACCTGAGAATACCAAGATCACGCTTACCAATAAAAGTGGTAAAGAGATAAAGACGTTTTACTCAGGTAATGGTAAATTTAATTTCAAAGTGTTATCGTCAGATAAGAATACCATAAGCGAAATGAAGGCAGATGATGATAATTTGGTGATGGATATTTTTGGTTTTGTGTATGATGAGAATAAGAAGCCAATAGCAAATGCCAAGATCAATATACGTGAAGATTCTAAAATGGGTGAGCTTAATGAGATCATAACAAGCGCTAATGGTAAGTTCAACTTCAAAAATTTACGGGCTGATAAAAATTATATTTTTGAGGCAAATGATAAAGACCCTGTTTTAAGCAGCGTAAAAAAGATATATATTGCTGACGCTAAAGGACGTATTTACAGGGTAATTACTAAAAATGGCGAAGGTAAATTTAGCTTTAAGGTGATTGAATCAGATAAGGCACTGTTAGGTGAATTTGTTGTGGATGATCCATGGCTGGCTGTTCTTGAACTCAAGAACAAGAAGGAAAAAGAGGAACTTACCATCGTTGAAAATATTTATTATAATTTTGGCGACTATAAATTTGATGAGGCCGGACAAAAGGTATTAGACAAGGTTATTACTGTACTACTCACAAATCCTAAACTATTCATTGAGTTAAGCTCACATACGGATTCACGTTCTAGCGATCAGTTTAACTTGGCACTTTCAAAGAAGCGAGCGCAATTTGCTGTGGATTATATGATAGCGAAAGGTGTTGACAAAAAACGTTTAAAGGCTATTGGTTATGGCGAAACCAAGTTGCTAAATAAATGTGCCAATAATGTTGAGTGCACAGATGATGAACATAAAGTTAATCGTCGATCCGAATTTAAAATATCAGAATCCCCATCCTTATAGTTTATGAATATTGTATTGTTCGATGAAGAAAATGTATGGCGTAACTTATTACCGTTAACTTTTACACGCCCTATTTCAAAGATAAGGATCGGTATATTGAGTATTGATGAAAAGTGGAAGCAGCATTTTAAAAAAGCCGAGATCAGTTATTTGTCTCAACCACATTTAAGTGGATTGTTTCCCGCTCATCTATCATCCACAAATTATTTTATAAATGGTTCAGTTATTCCCAATGCTTCTGTTGTCAAGCAAGTAAAGAGCTTAAAGCAAAATGAAGGTTTAGCTTATAAGGGTGTTATAATTGCCTTTAATGGATCGGAAGCGGCGCTAAGAGTATTTAATATATCTAAAACAGTTGAAGCAAAAGGTGAGGTGATGTTTTTGAAGAACGTGTTTGATATTTTTAAGAATAACGGAGAGTGTATAAAAGCAGACTTTGATCTGCTGACCAAAGGAAGAAAGTCAAAGGCGTTAGGAAAAACAGTTACGGTTATTGGCAATAGAAAATTGATTTTTGTGGAGCAAGGCGCAATTATCAATGCAAGCGTATTGAATACAACTGCAGGACCAATTTATATTGGTAAAGATGCTGAAATAATGGAAGGGTCTATGGTTCGCGGTCCGTTTGCCTTATGCGAACACAGTGCATTGAAAATGAGTGCCAAGATCTATGGTCCAACTACAATTGGACCGCACAGTAAAGTTGGCGGAGAAGTAAACAATTCAGTGATCTTTGGTTTTAGTAATAAAGCTCACGATGGATTTTTAGGTAACAGTGTAGTAGGAGAGTGGTGCAATTTAGGCGCTGATACAAATAATAGTAATTTGAAGAATAACTACGGAAACGTTAAATTGTATAATTACCTTCAACAAAAACCAATGGATACCGGCATGCAGTTTTGTGGTTTAATAATGGGTGATTATTCTAAAACGGGGATCAACACAATGCTTAACACCGGCACTGTTGTGGGAGTGGCTGCCAATATTTTTGGTGCGGGTTTTCCGCCAACACATATACCGAGTTTTAGTTGGGGCGGTTCAGATGGATTTGAGACATATCAATCTCAGAAGTTATTTGAAACTTCTGAAAAGGTGTTTGAACGCCGAGGGCTTGTTTTTGGAGAAAAAGAAAAGAAAATGCTTAATGCAGTTTTCGACTTAAGTGTACGAAGAGTTTAGATCTTAATACCTACCATACAAACATCGTCAACCTGTTCAATATTCCCTTTCCAATCATTGAAAGTTTTTGATAGGATCTTTAGTTGTTCATCCATGGGCTCATTATTAATTGACAACAGAAGATCATTGAGCTGCTTGTACTTGAACTTCTTGCCCCTTGGTCCACCGAATTGATCAGCATAACCATCGGTGTAAATATAAATGATATCACCTTTGTTGATCTCCTGAGTATAGTTGGTGAATTTTTCAGTGCGTTCGCCATAACCAACCGGCATTTTATCCGAAGCAAGTTCAATAAGCTCATTATTTCTTATGAGTATTGGCGAGTTATAAGCTGCAGAATATGACAGAGAGAAATTGGTACTAATTAATTGCTTATTCTCAAATTCCATTCTTTTGTCAAAACGCATTAAAACACCATCAAATCCATCCTTCTGATCGTTTTTGCTTATGGTACTAATAAGGCGTTCACGTGCATAATCAAATATTTTATGCGGCTCAGTTATCCCTCTTTCGTTAATAGCCTCACTTAAGTAGGCCATATTTAATAAGCTCATAAAGCCACCCGGAACACCGTGGCCGGTGCTATCGCATACAGCAACGTAATACATCTCTGTGATTTGTGATCTTCCATTGCTAAGTTTTGATTCACTACTCGTGTGTTTACTTAGCCAGTAAAAATCACCACTTACAATATCTTTTGGATCGGATAACACAAAAGTATCCGAGAAAAATCGTTTGATGGTTTCAAAATTATGAAGCAATGAATCTTGAATACGCTTTGCATAATTTATACTATCCAAGATCTCTTTTTGTTTCTCTTCAATGATCAGTTTTTGTACTTCGGTTTGCCTGTTCTTTTCTTCAATGATGTGTTTTTGGCGTTGGGTTAACTTAAAACGGTTGTAAATGATCAATGAAACAATGATCAATAAAGCAACTACGATAATAATGGCAGTGAGCATTATCTTTGCTGAGGCGATCTCAGCATTCTTGGCCTTGATCTTTTCCAAACTCATGGCCCGTTCGCCCTCCATCTTTAAACTATCCTGCGTTACCTTTTTTTGGTAATCGTATTCAAATTGAATGTGACTGATCTCCCTCTGTTTTGTTTCCTTCATTAGGCTATCTTTAAACACGTGATGTTTTTCAAGTGAAACTAAAGCATCTGCATATTGTTTTTTTACCTTGTAATGTTCGTAAAGAGCCAGATAGATTTCTGTTTGTGTATCTACATCATCATTTTCTTTAGCTAGTTTTTCGGCCTTTTTTAAATAGTCAAATGCTTCAGCATATTCCCCCCTTTTAGATAATAAGTTGCCTATCTCAGAATATGTACGTGCTATCTCGGTTATATTTTCTGTTTCTTGCGCATACTTTAAGGCGATCTTATAGTTTTCAAGGGCCTCATTATTCATGTTTTTTACTTCGTAAATATTGGCAATGTTGTTGTGACAATACACGAGCATGTTTTTATCATTGTACTTTTCATATA
>Ga0068872_10001440_pt1 | contig 19202 bp, 20 predicted proteins | sample NOAtaG_7_FD_66441 | JGI IMG/M metagenome (GOLD analysis project Ga0068872, IMG submission 66441) | Freshwater lake microbial communities from Lake Erie, under a cyanobacterial bloom - NOAA_Erie_Diel1S_2200h metaG | ecosystem: Environmental > Aquatic > Freshwater > Lake | place: USA: Ohio, Lake...
CAGCTTTTACCAATGCTGCAGACACAGTTATCTATTTTTTTTACTAATACATTGCTTGAATGCAAGTCATTATGTCTATATCCCAAGGAGTGAAGTGTTTTCAATTTAAAAAACGCCAATGTATATAAATCTTTGGTTAATTTGGTATCAATCTTTATATTTTGTTCATCATATATATAAGAAGCAAGTGTTTTTGAATTTTCTATATATTCCATAACTTGTAATCCAATAGTAAAGTTGCCACTATTAAAATGCGTTATGATAAGGTTAAACAAATCTTCTTCCTCTTGAGTTGTTAATTTTGTTTTACAATTCTCTAATAATTGTTGGCATGTTCTTTTGATATCCAAATGGTAAGAATCTAAAACTGCGGGACATAATGGCGATAAATTTACACCTTGCGTTTTTTCATAAATATCATTTTGTATCTTTACTTCTTTTTCAAAATCTGATTTACTTGCTTTATTTAAATAAATAATCTCATTACCATTTTTATCATAAATATCAAACACGGAATTGCCAATAAAAACCAACTTAAAAAATATGATTTTGACATCTTGTCCTAAACTTTCTGGGTTTACAGACATGTATGGACTCGCAATCCCGGACTTTAATTCAAGTTTTAGTATTATACCACCGCGTGTTTCATATGAAAATATTTTAATGTCGGAATTATTTAATAAAAATGTAAAAATATCTTGTTTTGTTCTATGTGCTTCACTTGGTTTAATAATTATGCCTCCTCCTTTTTGCATATATACATATATATACAAAAATATCATGGTATAATTATACTACTTCATACACGTCTTGAAAATTGCCGATAAAAAGAAAAAAGAAGTAAATATGGTCTGAATAAAAAAGTGGTTTTGAATAAATATGAACCAGTTGAAGAAAAGAGTAATAGTTCGGATTCAGATTTTATCATTGATATTGATGCAATTATGAATAAAAAATAAAAAATGTGTATATTTTTTTTATTTTTTACGACCGCCTTTACTAAGGCTACGACTAAGGCTACGACTAAGGCTACGACTAAGGCTACGACTAAGGCTACGACCACGACTTAATAATGGGTTTTTTATCTCACTTACTGCATCATACCCAACTTTTGCATTTTTACGCGTAAACCGGTTTTTCAAACCTTGAAAAAATCCAGTTGTTTGCGACGGTTTCACTCTTGCAATTGATTTTACAATTTCTTCAGACGATTTTGCTAAAGGCACAATTTGATTTTTTCGCGAAAAGATTGATAAAATGCTCGCAGTTCGTCTTGAATGTTTTCTTTTTGTTTTTGGCATATTATATATTATAATTGATTATTTTATACCAGTGAATTTGAAAAAATAACTTGTATGAAATAAAACCAATTCTAAAATAACAAACCAAAAAAGTATTTTAGATTTTATAAATTTATAATTAATTAACAGTAATGCAAGCAACAACAACAACATAAAATTAATTGTATATTGCATTTTTATTGTAAAAATAGGAATTGTTAATACCCATACATAATAATTTAATCCAAACCATTTCAATATGTTAGATATAATTGTATTATTTGGTTTTCCGAGGGTTGTTTCATCATCAGTTATTGTAACTATTGGTTTATTTGAGGCATAATAATTAAAATTACCCTTGATTTTGTTTACAGAAATTTCAAAATCAATGTGATAATTTGTTTTTTCCAAATCATCCAATAATTTTTGAGCACCTTTTTTTGTAATTATATAACCAGCTGTACACAATGGAAAAATGGGCTTTCCAAATTTGTAATCGTCTATTTGAAATTCAGTTTTTATAAAACCGCAACCAGTATAATTACAATATAAATTTATATAATCAATTGAATACTCTATAATTTTTGTTTCTAGTTTTTTTATTATTTCAACCGATTTTTTGGATAAAATTGCATCATCTTCCAATATTAAATAGTAGTCGGTTTTATTATCTTTTAGTAATTTTTTCCATATTTCTTTATGAGATTGTGCACATCCAATAATTCCTGGATTGCATAGTAAATTTGTGCACAATGGTGTTGCCACTTTATTGATTTCAGTTTCTTTCAATTCTTTTCCATTTACTGCACTGAACCTGTTAAATTTTAACCCAAGAGAATTCAAATTTTTTGTAATTTTTTCAAGCCGTTCTTTGCTTTTATCCATATTAATTACCCATATGTTATTCAAAATCATTATATAATATAGTATGAAATAAATTTATTAAATTTTAAAAATACTTATCCAAATAATTGCAAATATTCAAGTTGTTTTGGTAAATAATAATGACTACAAAAATTGATACAATAATGTCGATTGTATAATGATTGCGGCTCAAAAGTATGAATAATCCATTGATAAAATTAATAACTATCATAAATAATTTACTTATATGTCCATTGTCATAAATGAGCAATGTCATCAAAAAAGTAATTCCAAAATGCCCACTAAATATTTTATCATAACATCCACCGCGAAATACAGATGAATGTTTTATATCACACACTTCATTTTTTGGTAAAATTGTCATTTGAATAATGAATTGGCGTATAAGTGCAATGGTAAATGCAAATCCGGCTACTGTATAAATCAGTTTAAAATTGACTATTGCAATGTATACAAATACTAAAACCGCTATAGTATCGGATACATATTCAAACTCAACAATGTGTGGTAGCATGTTATGAAAAATGTCCTGAACTTTTTTATGGTTTTCTTTTTTTTGGTAGAATTTTTGCGATTTTGTTTCAAGATTATCGAGATTTAATCGTTGTATCAATAAAACCGCTACATACAATATAAATAATAATGAACACTTTGTTAAATTCATAATAATATATATTATTATGAAATTATTTTTTTACTTATAAACAACATGTCTTGAAAATTGCCGATGTTACCAAATATGGATCCATGTTGGACGCAGGGCGCCTGTCTTCAAAATATCCGCATCCATCCTTTACAACTTGAATCGGAATGCGGACTGAAGTATTTCTGGTTCCCACTTCGTAAGTGAATTTATCCATTGATGATGTCTCGTGTTTTCCGGTCAAACGTTTGTCATTGTCTTTGCCATAGATGGCCAAATGTTCTTTGTGGGCATCTTGCAACTTTGGCATATACTCGTAAATTTTCTCAAGTCCTCCAGGGCACCTTGTTTCGGCGGTGCTGAAATTGGCGTGGCATCCGGAACCATTGTAATTTAAAAACGGTTTGGGGTCGTAGCAAATAAAAAGCCCGTATTTTTCGGCAGTGCGTTCCAAAATATATCGCGCCATTAGCAAATGATCCGCCGCTTGAATTCCTTCACATGGACCAATTTGGAACTCCCACTGATTTGGTGCCACTTCGGCATTTGTTCCCGATACTTGAATACCAAGTGTTAAACATGTGTACAAAAATTCTTCGACTATTTTTCTTTGTGTTGCACACAATCCGACACCGCAATAAAATCTGCCTTGAGTTTCGTGTTTATCAAAGAATATATTGGTAGGAGTAGTAGAGAAGAAAAATTCTTGTTCTAATCCGAACCAGGGTTTTGCATCCAGGTTTTCATTAAATATGTTGAGTGATTGTTGCCGATTTGCAGTATCGCACAAAACCAAATAATATCCTTCATGTTTTAAACAATGGAACACGGGTTTCAAAATTATTTCCGTATTTCCGGAATCAGATGCTTGGCCAGTGGATGACCCATCATAACTCCATTCGGGGAATATATCCACATTTTCGGCGACTTTAACCTTGCTTCGAAATTTACCCTCCCCGTCCAACCATATATATTCAAGAACCTGTTTCATTTATTATTTTATTGTTTTACCTTTATATAAATTCATAAAATTGAACTTTTTGTTTTTATATTATTCAAATGCATAAAGTCAAAACAAGTCAAAAGCAAAGCAAAGTAAAGCAAATCAAACTAATAAAAATGAACTTCAGCAAATATTCCAAATACAACAACAACACCAATACCAATACCAATAATAGGTCACCCAAGCCTTTCTGCCCCGTTTGCAAGAAGAATGGAAGACCTGAATCCGAATACAATTCGCACTTTATCCGCGAAACATCCGACGAAAACAGTGCAATTACATGCCCAATTCTGTTAAATATGGAGTGCAACCATTGTGGTGAAAAAGGGCATCTTGTTGCCAAATGCCCACAAAAAAAGTGTGTTTTCTGCAATGAATTTGGACACACAGTATCCAGATGCACTGCGGGTTCACAACAAGAAATTGACAGATTTCTTGATGAAAGACATAATAATTATGTGCAGAGACGTGATTTCAGAAATAATTATCAGCGCTATGATGTGCCGCGCAATGAGCTGCCGCGCAATGAGCTGCCGCGCAATGAGCTGCCTCATATCGAGGTACCACGACCAATTATAGAAGAAGACAATTTCCCATCTTTGTCAAAGAAGCCAGTGAAAGTTGCAGAGTCCGTAAAAGGATATGCAAACATTGCAACAATTGCGGCGCCTTTACAAGCTCCTAAACCAGTTGCAAAACCAGTTGCAAAACCGGTAGTTGAAGAAGAATATGAGACAGATGATGATGATGTAGATGATAATGATTCGGTATATTCGAGTAAAATACCAGATGATGACAACTGGTAAAGGAACGACTGGTAAAGGGACGAATAGGAACGACTGGTAAAGGGAACCATATGTTCCTAACCAAAATAAATTTTCAAATTTTTTTTGGTTATTTGCGAGACTTTTTATTCTGGGTTCTTCTTTTCTTTTGTCCACGTCTTTTTGATTTTTTACCTCTAGCATTATAAAATGAAGCAAAAGGACCATCTTTTCCAACTTTAATTATGGTTGGATTCATATTAGTATCTTCATTTCTGACATTTGCAAGATTCTGGTAAAAATTGTTATATCCATCTTGCCATGCATTCATTAATTGTTTATTAGATGTAAATTGATTTTGCGATGTATTTTCTGTGGTCATTCTACCACTTGGTTGACCAATACTACTTGTTAAATATCCATATTCATAACCAACTTGTTTTGCATGGTTTATTTGTTGGGGAGTTGCCATTATATAATTATCAATAGAAAAAATTGGCAAAACAACATAAACGCAATTTGCAATTATAAATAGTATAGATGATTTTTGTGTTATTACCAAGTTTGAATGGAGTTAATATATTGAGTAAATTAAAAATAACAAACAGTGTAGAGAAACCTTCACCGTATATGTTGTATTCGCTAAATCATTATTTAACCGAGATTAAAGAAAAAATTTCCGAATGTGGTGATGAATGGAACGCCAATAAAAAATACACAAACCCCTACGAATATATTTACACAAATAGTCCAAGAACAAGTGTTTGCAGATATAAACCAATTTCGCGTGCCTATTTCAAAATGATTGAAATTTTAAACACGTTTAATTTCCCCTCTTTTGATTCACCAAAACCTTTGCAAATGTTTGCACTAGCTGAAGGCCCGGGTGGATTTATCGAGGCGGTTCTAAACTATCGCAACAATCCGGCTGACAAATACTATGGAATGACAATTGAAGACCCCACTGACGGCGAAGTCCCGGGATGGAAAAAAACAACCAGTTTTTTAAAATCAAACCCCAATGTTTTTTTGGAAAAAGGCGCCGATGCCACTGGAAATATTTTAAATATGGAGAATTTCAAACACGTTGTTGCTAAATACAAAAATTCCTGTGAATTTGTCACTGGTGATGGCGGATTTGATTTTTCAACGGATTTCAATAGCCAGGAAATCAACATTACACGACTATTGTTTGGGCAAATTGCATACGCAGTGTGTATTCAAAAGTATGGCGGATGTTTTGTTCTCAAATGTTTTGACTGTTTTTACAAGGCAAGTGCCGAGCTTATTTATCTGCTGTCAACCATGTATGAAAAAGTGTATGTGGTAAAACCAAACACCAGCCGGTATGCAAACTCGGAGAGATATTTGGTCTGCATTAATTTCTTATATTCCAATAGTAATTATTATGCGCCCATTTTCGAACAATTGATGGCGACTATTTGCGATGATACCACTTTTATCCGAAGTTTTTTCAATGGTGTAAAAATCCCGCTTTTTTACTACAACAAACTGGAGGAATCCAGTTCTATCATTGGGCAAATCCAGATTGATAATATTTATAGCACATTGGCACTGATTGAAAACCGGTATAAGTCAGATAAAATCAACTTTCACATGAAAACCAATATCCAAAAATGTGTAAAATGGTGTATAAAAAATAAGATGGAATATAATTCAAATGTAATGTTTGCCGAAAATGCGGAAAAAAATATATTTATCCATAGAGAAATACAATGACCATGACCAGAAAATATAAAAAAATTTTTTATATTTTTTTAAAATTTATTTTTTATAAAAGCATATCAACAAGCTCCTTCTTTTTCAGCTTGTTCACTGTCTCTGCAGAAACACCCTTCGCAATGAGCAGAGATTTTAATGACGCTGGGGTCATTTTTTGTAACTCATCTTTTGAGACACTTTCAACCTTATTAACAACAACAATTGACTTGGGTTCCAATGATACAATTACGGGTTCCGGCTCATCAATAATTTCATTGTCTTCGGACTCTTCATCATCAATATTGATTTCACACTCTTCTGGGAAGGTGAGGTCTACATTGACAATTTTAGTATGCGAAACTGAGTCATCGTCATCATCATCGTCATCATCATCGTCGTCATCATCGTCATCGTCATCGTCGTCATCAGATTCAGATTCCTCTGACAACACTACATGGATTTTATTGTCATCTAATTGATGATTTGTTGGCTGTGGTTGCTGGAACAATATCGAATATATTTCCTTCTTCATTTGCATTTGTTGCATATAAACGTCTTGCGCAATTTCTAAACATTTGGCGTTTTTCTGCTCTATCTCTACAATACGTTTCTTGAAATAGTATACTAACAAGCCAACCAGTATGATTAAAACGGCTAAACTAAACAATAATATTGATTCAAAAAGAACACCCATCCTTATTTTATTATAACAGATTAAATATTATATTGTTTTGGAACGCATCCAATTGTTCTGGAGTATTGATTCCGCACACCTCATAATGTTTCTCTGCAGGTATCTCAAATAAAACAATCTTTCCTTCTCCTTCAGAAAAAATACTTGTTAAATAATATTCTTGTTGTGCATTGTTATTATTTATTTTTGGCAAATTCTGACACAAAAACTCGTTTTTAAATGCATAAATTCCGCAATTTACCAGTTTTACCAGTTTCTCCTCCTCGGTGCAATCCTTTTCCTCTACAATTCGTAAAGCACTGGTGTGTGACTGATAAGCACTGGTGTGCGGATGCGACTGCTGATGCGGATGCGACTGCTGATGCGGTTGCGACTGGATAATACGCCCATAGCCATAGGGTTCTTCCATCTGGGTCGCAACAATGGTTGCAGCATACCGATTATTCATAATTTCTCTCATGGATTGGGTGCTGAAAAGAGGCACGTCTCCCGATAAAATAAGAACATTTGAATTTAGGTCATATTGTTGCAATGTTGGAAGACAACACTGGATTGCATGTCCCGTACCCAATGGTTCGGGTTGGTTTATATACCGGATATAATCGGATTTTATAAAATGTTCATTGATAACCTTTTCAATTTGGTCTCTGTATTTACCTACAACAATATAGATTACAGAAGTTGCATCAATTTGCAAAGCGGATTTAACAACATGCACAATAAGTGGTAATCCATTTAATTCATGTAGGACCTTGGGTAAATCGGAGTTCATCCGCTTCCCAAGTCCGCCTGCCATAATTAGAACCAAATTGTTGTATCTTTTCCACAATAAATTATTTTCAAAAACGTGTTCCATATCTATTTATTATTTAAAAAAAGCATTTTATATCTTTTTTTTCACAAAAAAAATTTATACAAATATACAATATAAATTCAAATATACAATACAAATTCACATACAAATTCAAATATACAATATAAATTCAAATATACAATACAAATTCACATACAAATTCAAATATAAACAAACAAACAATTATATAAAATGAAATACAGGAAACTAGTCAATTACCCAAATCTTCTCTCATATGCATCTTGATGAGCCCGGGTGTAATTTTTGTGCGTCTTTTTTCGATTGATGTTCTTAACAATTGTTCATTTACTAAGAATTTTTTTTCACGCATATACATGTATAAATCGTAATTGTCAGTTTCCACAATTTTCTCATTTATACCATTTGGATAATACGAATATCTGCATTTGGGAACTTTTCGCAAATCGTCCAGCGTATATCCCATGTGATTTTCTAAGAATTGGACAACTTCCAAAGACCGCGAATCATCCAGTGCCTTTTTCAACATTTCCTCGCCCAATTCGCGAGTATGTGTCAGCCCGCGGCTAACAAATAGTTCTTTGAGGTTTTCAATGTTTTGCATGGCATCTATTAGAATTTTCTTTTTGCACGTTTCAAAACAAAATTCATTAACATTGGGAATAAACGCATCCAACATCATTGCAAATATATCGCGGGATGCGTTTTTCACGGCGTAACAAAATGTGGATGTTCTTGGTCTTAATCCGGCGCATTTTTCGATTAGAATATTTACAACTGCCATATTTTTTTTGGCGATTGCATCTTCAAACAAATCAAACGTAACAGGATATCCTAATTCTATCGCACGAATCATCAATTCAATGTTATTATTAACAATTGGGTATATTAACAGGCTGTAATTTTGACACAACACGCTGTTATTCACAAATATCTGTTTTCCATATCTTTGGAAAATGTATTCAAACAAATCCGCATAATTGTGTTTCATGCACGCCATTGCAAGCATGAATGGGTCGCCTTTTGTTTCAAATAAGCATATTACTTGGTCTCCAAACCAGGATACGCCATTCTTTGGTAATTCGATTTGGTATGGAGTTTCCATCCAGAAAGTCTCTATGTTTCTGAGGATTGTGATGCGCGCGTTTTGTGTAAATAAGTGCAACGCTTCACATTCGATGATTTTTGCAAAATCCTCTGGAGTATTTATCTCTAAGTTCTCCAAGTACATCTCAGCACTGCAGCTGAAAACGGGTTCGTTGGGGGATAGCTCGCGCCAACTCTCGGTATATTTGGATTCTTTGATGAAATCCGGTAAAGATTCAAAATTATAATTAATGAGTTCTGCCATTTTTTTTTAATGCATTATGTTAAAATGGAAAAAAAGAGTTCAATTTTATATGTTAAAACTTAAATATTAATAACAACTATACTTATAAATGGATGAAAAACCGTGGTTATTGTTAATTCCATTTGATAACACTAAATGGTGGATTGCATCAAAAAATCTTTATTTACCAGACAATTTATCAAAAACAACCCAAATAGTGAGAGCTTATTTTATTATACATGATGGAAATGGATATAGTTCATATTATCGATATTTTTATTGGTTTTATGGAAACAATCAAAGGCATTTTGACGTTTATGGCAAATGGTATTTTGATAAACCGATGTGTGATTGTAAGAATGGCGACATAGTGATTGAAACACGGACCCAACAAAAATATGTGGTCAATGATAAATTTAATAACCCATATATAAAAATATTGGAAATTTCATAAATTTATTATACTTATAAGTTATATTATTATGGATCAATTACAACAACCAATGATGAATTCCGACTCAACCGGTGGAATTGACAATCGAACCATTATTATTGTATTATTAGTATTGCTTTCTCTCTCGTTTTTAGGCATAAATATTTTGACAATTCTGGGAGATTTGATGAAAACAATTGTTTCTATTTTGGGACCCCTGGTTTCGCAGATTCTCTCCATTTTTGGATACACCACTGGGTCAATTCTTAACAAAACCGCCGACGTAGTCGGCGATGTAGCGAAAACGGGCGTAGACATTGCCGAAGGGTCTGTGCAATCAGTCGGCACTATTTTGAAAGATGCGAGCCGAGTCCACGTAGATTCGAGAGCCACCAATAGTTTAGACAATGTTCTGAATGTGAGCACCGCACAAGCTGCTGCTGGTCAACCAGCGCCAACACCTGGAGAGAACCCCATCCAGAAACCGATTTCGTCAGGCAAATCGGGATGGTGTTTGGTCGGTGAATATGAAGGCAAACGCGGATGCATTTCCGTAAATGATTATGACAAATGCTTGTCGGGGCAAGTCTATCCCACCCAGGACCAATGCTTGTTGCCCGCGCCTGCGGCGCGTTAACTATGTTCTTCCAAGTATGTTCTTACTAGTATGGGATTATAAGGGAACGACGAGTTCCCTTACTTGGAACCATACTTGTAACCGGAACCATATTTCAATAAAAAATAAATAAATATAAACATATAATTATTTATAAATATATCAAATGCAATACAACATTTACGTATATGAATTGAACAATGGCAAATATTTACTGTATCCCAGAGTCATAAGCAATTACGACAACTTTTGCGCAGGTGAAGCCGCATTTGTATACCAGGAAATCGTAAAAAATAATCCAATTAAACGCCTTATCCATACTGAGAATGGTCTCAAGGCTTGGCAAATTGATGCTTTTGTTCACACATATATGCACAACTATGGCATCGAAAATGTCCGCGGAGGCCGATACAACACACTTGAATTGTCTAAAAAGGAGGAAATATCCAAAGCGATCAAGTATTACACATATGGATTGGAAGAACAAGAACAGCGAGTTTACCAGTATTACGAGTATATAGATACAATTGTTCATGACCCAGACAATTACAAAGAAAAAATAAATTACTATGAAAAAACAGACATGGAGAGAAAACGCTTCGAAATTGACCGAACTATTATTTACGACCTGAATTGGTTGGTCCGCAGCATAGAGACCGGCGTAGACAAGTTTTTTGAAATAAAAGATGACTATTACAAATTGATGGAACGACTTTCTCTCATTTACAAACAATATTTAAGTGTGATGGAAGATGCACAATCCAAAATAGATGGATTGTCCAAGGGCTTGTGCAAACTTTTTTTTGAAAAGCCATATGTGTTCTTTGATGGGCGAATTATCCAGAGAGAAAGAGATATGCACAACTATGATTTTAAATCCGATAAACAACTGGAACAAGTAATCAAGGTTTTTGAACTGGCAATTTATTCCTTAATCAATCGAGAAGAAGAGTTATATTTTGATTTGAACCAGATTCGAATCAACGAAAACAAGGATAAATTATTTATATTGGAGAACCAGATAAACCAAATGTAGAGATTGGGTCCGTCGATGCTGCTGTTAAAAATTTCAAACCCGACTCAACCAATTTTGGAGAATTTGATGTCCGATTGGTTTTCATATAAACAAAAAAATTGTCAATATTATTGCTCTTTATATAACTTGGAATATATTTAACATAAAAATCATAGGTATTTTTCTTACGCGTGCTTAGCAAAATGTTTGAAAATGTGATGTCGCCCATGTAAATATCTCCGCTGAACTGGTTTGCAACTGCGCGTGTCAAAACATATCCGGAAACGTCTGTTAAAAATCCGGGAGAATATGTAATGGTTGGAGCCCGACTTAAATTTGCTGGCTGACCCCCATACATTACAGTTAAGCTCAAATTTTGGATTGGAATATTCATACTAAACGGGCCACTTGCATCGGCGCCGGGATGCGCCGTGTTGAAACCAGATATGTAGAGACTGACAGATGTGGTGAATGAAAAACGGTAATTATTGCTGTCAATTGAAGGTTGAATATTCAATGTAAATATTTGTGGCTCGTTATCATCCAATATATCAGTCTCATAATTAGTGAGCCACATTGCACCACCTTTGATGTTTTGTGTACCATATGCTTGCTGTTGTGAATTGTAATTATAGAGGGGGATAGCTGGGTTATATGTGAGATACATTGCGCGGCCAGGAACGTCAGACGCGGTGGTCAACGTGGGAATATAAATATCGTTGGGGCATGCTTGCTCGGTGCCATCCTGAATAGCCTTCAAATAATAAGTTGAAAATGTGCGACGCTGGAGAGAACCCTTAACCGCAGTTACAAATGACTGTTTTTTGGTGGCTTTTCCAGTAGAGACCTTATTATACTGGAGAATTTCCGCTTTGCGACGCATGTCCAACTGTGCCTGGGTATAGCCGAGAGAATATGGATTGACGGGCGTATACCGTGTTCCGGGAACATTAAAAATCAGTGACTTGCGATTATTTGTTACGGTAGTGCAAACCGTGTTGTTAGACATTATTCAATATATCAAATAGATATATTAAATAAGAGAACCTACGGTTCTCCTATGACCTCTCCCTTATGACATTGGTTTCCTTTAAGGAGATATCAAAGGGTGAAAGCGAAGTTGAATATGTAGTTCCATTTAAGGAAGGTTCAAAAGGAAACCTTGGTTTCCTTTAAGGGAAAGGGTAAGGGAAAACCTACGGTTTTCCCTATTGGGTAGCCTTATACCACAAATACGACAAATAGGAGGCATCTGTATCGGACTGACCCGAAGCAGAAGGACTCGTCGACAAATTGGGCCCCCATCCCACAATACCATTGATTTCAAACACATTGAGAGACTTTGTATAGTATCGCAAATCCGACAATTTTCCAGAAAATCCGCCGTTCTGGCACACATATACATCACCAAAATTTTGTCTTGGAACATATCCTAAATCTTTGTGTTGGGTCAAAACGCCGTTGATATACACGTCTAAAATGCGGTTCTCCGCGCGAATAATCACATTGACCCACTTGTTGTATGGAACTCCGCTAATATCCATTGTGGTTCTCTGTTCATCAATGTTTTGAATGGGTCCTGATTTACTAAAGGTATCCATATAAACACGGAGCGTGCTTGTTCCATCGGTGTTTCCTTTTACGTATAAACCAGGTGCATTGCTCATGTTGTTTACACCATTAACCGTGATGTTGCTTCCGTCAACAATGCCTTTGTTGAATATGTGCGCATATTTGCTGTTGGCACTTGTATTGGTCGAGTTCAACAGTATCCAAACACTGTATGTGAACTCTAAACCGGTTGGCTGGTTTTCAGAGTAATTGACAATTGCAGAAGATGTGCGACTGTCCTGCTGAATCCTGACAGATTCAGTTCCGGAAATTAACCCTTTTACCAAATATGGTGAATCCGATGGAGCTAATATATTTGAAATAATTATCATTCCGATTCTGAAAAGGAATAAAAATCCAAACAATACCAAAATAATGAATCCAAATTTGGCAATGAGAGAATTCGACTGGAGAAATTCCTTTCCAGCATCCATTGCACTAGTTGACGAAAACTGGTTCAATGAATCATTGATTGAGGATTTTGCATCGGCAATTGAAGACGAAATACTGCTGACTGCATCAGTAACTCCACCAGTAACTGCATCTGCACTTGGAAGAATACTTGCGGATTGTTGATTCTGATTTTGTTGTTCTTGAAACATAATTTATATTATAACTATAAATATAAATTAGGGGGGGTCTTACCAAATATTATTATAGAGAATTAAAATAATGTAACTTTACTGTAATCTTGGTTGTTCTTTTGCAACGTCATTGACAGTCCAAAGCTGGATAAATATTTGGAAAATGGATTTTCGCCGTTGCCTGCACTATACTTGTCCCAGGCGGTTTTTGGGTCAGTCGGCAACAAAGTTCTCGACAATTTTGCTAAATAACAATTCACTTTACCGTATACAATAGTTGATGTTGGACTTGGAGTGTCAATATTTGCATCCTGGACAGACTTGATAAGCTTTCCATTCATATAAATGTCAATGTATTTGTCATCAACACTTACAATTAAATGGGACCAAGTTTGTAGCGGAAAGTTGTCGGTAATAACAATTGATTTGATGGCACTTGGAGTACCAGCTGCAGTGGCAGTGTAATCAAGTGTTAATTTGGGAGAAGACCCGTCTAATTTGATTCCAATGTTTGTTTTAGCTGCATCAGCAGCACTTCCTCGTGAGATTATATACTGATTTGTTCCCTGGAAATTATAGACATACATCCACATTTCGTAAGAATATTTTCTTGATGCGGGCTCTGCAATATTGGTGATTGCAATTGCAGTTTGGTCAGTTGACAAATCTAACTTGTCGGACAAAACTGTAGTTCCACTGGTGTTCAAAAAATAATATAACACAAATATGAGAACTATTCCTAAAATTACTAACGATAAATCCATCTTATATATTTTACCAATAAAAGAAACCGGTGTTTTTCTATTTATAAAGGAAGGATTTAAAGGAAACCTGGGTTTCCTTTATTATATGAACGTGTCAGAAATTAATGACATACGGATGCCCCCACAATTCAAGGGCATCAGTTTTTCAAATTACAAGAAAGCGGATGTAAAAAATGAATTTGTAACAAGTATGCTAAATGGGAAGGTGGAACAAGCATGCAATTGGGCAGCCGAACTGGTTTGTGCCGGCCATTATTTGGAACTCTGGGAAAACATTCTTTATTACTGCGCCAAGCATATTCATCTTGGTAATCCTAAATTAATTTGCTATTTGGAAAAAAGGTATTCTGTTTTCAAAACAATTATCAATGAAGGCAATTTTATCACGCCCCTTGATTTGCGAAACAACTCAACCATTCGCAACTTGTTTGCTGAAGTTGTCTGTGTTCTTACATTGTCTGTCAAAAAACACAGTTTCGAAGTGATTAAAATAAACAAGGAGGAAGAGTTTGACATGACACAGATGACGGAACGACTAAAAGCACCCAGTGTGGATTTTATTAAACCCGTGTTTGTGGATGAAGACCCCAAAGAGATTTATATTCCAATGAATGAATTTGCCTACAATATTTCGAAGAGTAAGAAAAATACGGTGTTTGCATGCTATTGGATTGAATGGATATTGGAGTTTGAAGCCATTTGCAAAAAACGCAAAACTGTTTGTGCGTGTGCTCGTCGACAGTTTGTCGCGGTTGACCCCAAATTGTCTCATGACCTGGTTTGGATTATTTGGGACACGCTGTTTTACTACGTGAAAGAACTGGGGAACCCATTCCTGGAAAAAACAATGACATCACTTCTATCTCTTTTTTCGCTCCAGTATACCAATGCATGTTGCAAAAAACGGCGATACATGTTGTATTTTGCGGTTTCTCTGTGCACGGAACAGGCAGACCTAAACGTGGAATTGGTGTCCAATAAAAAGACCGTTGAGTTGGCGGTAAGCAATATTAATAATATTTACCGTCAAATAAAGAAGAATGAGATTAGCCCTGGAACCGATTATCTGTTTAATGGGTTAAATAAACAGAGCGAACTTGAGAAATCCCTGGAAAAACTGAATATGATAAATTCCATCAGTTTAGGCCAGAAGGAACCTTAGGGTCTACATATAAGTAAGCGGCATTTCCATTGTTAAACATATGTAAAAATTGCAAAAATGTTTTGTATAAAAACTGGGAAATAATGTGGAATATAAATGGCAATACTGCAAAAATTATCAAATATAGAGCGGTCATTGGTGTACTATATTTATCTTGGTTAGAATAGATAAAATAGATGAAAAAGAAGTAAATGACCACATATAAAATGGTTAGCATTTTATGGATATAAACCATCATAACTTCATCTTGCAAATAGTACTCATTTGTACGGTCATTGATGCGTAATTCATTTTCTTTTTTTTGAATTTCTATTTCTAAATTTGCATTCTCTTTTGCTAATTGGTTTGTATAGTCTGACATATATTTTATTTATATAAATTATAATCTACAAACTCGTCAGGACCGCTTGGGTTTGCATAATCACTAGTACTCGTACTCATAGTTGTGAATCCAGATACCACGTTGCCATTGCATGACAAATCCGTTAATGAATAACCATTTGTCAAACATTTGGCTGGGTCTTCCCAGCTTTTTGATACTATGAAATATTTGAACCCAGGTTGGGTTTTTCCGTCATTGGGTGGCAAATTGGGAACACAAATTGAATATTTATCATTAAATGTGGTTCCTTCGGCGCAACATGCGTCTTTAATGCATCCGCTAAATCGCACATCCAAAAGGTTTCTTGCCGAAGATGAATCGGTAGCAGAACCGGTCATTTGCTTTGGATCGCCTAAATTAATTATATTGTAATCCATATTGTTTCGTCGGTCATAGTCATAATACATAGTGACAAGCGTAATTACTGTTCCGGTGACAAGGAAAATAAACATAATGTCGGTAATAAAAGTGGAAACAACTCCGGTTTTAATTAAGAGCTGGATTCCTAAATAGACCAATATAGCAATCGTTATGACAATATACATGTTGTTAATGGCTTTATTGCGAAGTGTTTGGCTTGTTGTCAAGTCAACCAAGCGTTTTTGACCCATTTCGGCGGCGTCAATTGCCTGTTTCCTTTCCGCCAATCGCGTATTCTCTCTATCCAAGATTGAATTAACCTCATTTTGATAGGTGAGTGTTGGCAAAACACTTGAATTACTTACGGTATTACCTAAATTTTTTAAATTTGCACCTACGGTATTAATTGCAAGTTTTGCTTCGTTGGTACTACTTCCACTTAAATCGTAAATTAAACCCTTTTGTAAATCAACAATACTATTTAAATTATACCAAGCAGACATATTATATATACTAGTTACATAATTGTAAATATAAAAAATATTTTTTGTATTTACAAGCTAGATAAAATCTTTATTTGGCTACTTTGACACTAAAATTGCAGCTACAAGTAATGTTGCCATGGTAAGTGTTGTAACTACATAAACCGTATTTTGCTCTTCTTTGTAAATTGCATTGTCTTTTAAAAGAGCCGCGGTCAAACTTCGGTCTTCTTTTTCTAAAGCATAGATAATTTGCCCCGTAAAATCATATTTTTCTTGATTTCCAGACATATCTAAATAAGTTTGATTGATTGAAGTTATGTTGTTGCTAATATCAATTCGGTTTGGGTTTATTCTAGACATGTCACTTCCATATTGCCGAATCTGACCGTCAATTTGATTAAGCTTGGTTAAAGAATCTTCAACGACATTGGTAAAATTTTCTATTTTTCCGGCGTTCATTGAGCTATTTATATTAGTTGTAGAAATTGGTCGGGTACTATTTGTTGTTTGACTTACATTATTTTGCGATTCTACAACATAAGATGTACCAAATGGCCCTGGAATATCTGTATTCGTGACAGCATTTTTTTGAATACGAAAACTTGAATAACTAGCATTAACTCTATCTTCATAACCATTTGGAACAAATGTTGTTTTATACATAGTATCTTTGGTTGCATCACCAGTCTGGATAGTTTTGTTTTTGACATTTAACTCGGATGTTGAATATGCGGAATCGGATTGTTTGGGTAAATAAGTGATGCTATTATTATTATTTGTTGGAATCAAACATTTTTCTCCAGGTACATTTGGTTTGGTAACTTTGTAAAAATAGTTGCACCCAGGATTCATATTACATTGTTTTTCACAATTATTGGTGGTGCTATCAGTTTCAGCAAAATCTGGGTTGCTTGGATACATATCCGAATATTTTGTGTATGTATCACTATTGGTTTGCAGATTGGTAGGAACTTCTCTCAAGAATTTATTTCCGTCAAATGTGCTTGCATAAAAGAGTTTGTTCATTTTTATATCTGGTTCTACGGTGTAAAAATTACGGGTGATTCTGCTGCTTGCTAGTAATGCAAGTATTTTTTTGCCAGTTTTATCTCTCATAATGCACAATTTATATCTAAAATTCACGGAAAAAAGAGGATTTGCTTCAGAAATTCTATCTTTTGAAATCATTTTATCATTAACTTGTTCTGCTTGATTTGACATGATATCAATCATTGGATTTGGAGATTTTGCCCATTCTTCATTCCTAACTGTATTCAAATTGGAAATTTCAATGATTGGAGTCACAATATCATTATTATCTTTAATACAAAGTGGTGTCATATTTCTTTGATATAATTTTAACTTATACCTACGAGCGATTGTTTGGTCTATTCTCGGATAATAAGGAAAACTAATTTTGTTAAGATTATTATAAGTTGAATCATATTCACACAAATTTCCAACCATGTCTAGAAAAACGTATTCGGTATTATCATTCAGTGGTGTGTTCCAAACTATAGTTACTTGTTGTTTGGCATCTGATTTATAATTTTGCAATTCCGTTCCTTTGTAAATATCGCATTTATAGTAATTTATTTTGTCAGAAGGTGTCAACGAGTAGTAAAATAAATTATTCTCGTTTGCATTTGTGGCAAATGTGGTTATTTTTGAACGATTGCTGATCCATAGATTTTTGTAATCTATTTCTTTTTGGAATGATGCGGTATTCCCCGAATACTGGATACGAAAGGGTCTATATTCACCTGCAACCATTTTAAAGGGTTGATTTTTTCTATTTGCTCCATTCTCTAAATGAAATAAAGCATTTTCTTTGCGGTAGGTTTTTAATGCGTTGTTTCCAACCCAAATTAATGCATTTTTTGTAAAAGGATGAGGTTCAATAACTTTATAATCTCCTGGTGCATCTACCGCAATATAACCGGTAATTTCAATCGACACATCTATATCTTGACTCAATGCAGGTTCTCCTGCTAAAAAGTAATTAGGTGAGTTTGCAAAATCGCCCTTCACGACAACTTGGTTGACACCAGGAACATACTTTGTTGGTGAATTATAATCAATTTGACTGTTTGCAAAAATGGCAGTATTTAATTCACATGACGCTTTTGTATGGTCTCCTGGAACTGAATAAACAGGTGTAACCTGGTCATTGCCATAAATATCTTTGATAAATGCTCCGGCACTAGCTGATTTAATTTGGTTTGGTGCTGGTTTGAAAAATACCAGTTTAAAATCCCTTTCGTGCGTGTCATTATAATTTTGAATGTCTCCTAAGTATTTTATGTTTGTTTCTGATTCTCTTGTTAAAGCATCCATAATATATTATTTATATAGAACATAAATAATATTTTACATTTCCGTAAATACATAGAAAAGAACGGATGTTGCTAAAATTGACCACATAATTCCAGTATAAACGGTTGAGTCGTGTTTTCGAGTTAATTCGTTTGGAGGATTCCTGCTTTTTAGTATCTCTTCCATCTTTGTATCGAGTGACCGTCTCAGTTCGTCAATTGATTTGGCTTTTTCCATTATTATTTTGTGATTATCTTTAAATCCTGCGTCGGTTGTTTGTATCTTTGCATCTGTGTATGCAGTTTCTAAATTGGTTATTGC
>Ga0068872_10001446_pt1 | contig 19139 bp, 27 predicted proteins | sample NOAtaG_7_FD_66441 | JGI IMG/M metagenome (GOLD analysis project Ga0068872, IMG submission 66441) | Freshwater lake microbial communities from Lake Erie, under a cyanobacterial bloom - NOAA_Erie_Diel1S_2200h metaG | ecosystem: Environmental > Aquatic > Freshwater > Lake | place: USA: Ohio, Lake...
ATTGGTGGAAAAACTCAGGATTACTCTTAAAATATAATTAGTAAGGGTTATTTGCATGTTTTATAATGATTGTCTAAAAGCAATTTACCATTAAAATATTCTGATAATGCATTAAATTTGGGTATCTATGAATGATCATGTAAAAGTATTAGAATGGTGGAAAAACTTAGAATTACCCATAAATTATTCTAAAAAAGCATTATTCTATATATCCTGTGGTATTCATATAAATTTTCGAGAATTATGGGCAAACTCTAGATTTAAAAAATTTTAATTTGAACTAGAACAAAACAAAAAATTGATTGTGTAGCAGTATCACAATTACAATCAACCAAAAAAATGGATTATTCAAAGAAAACTCGTAAGGAATTGATTGCGATTTGCAAAGAAAAGAGTATCAAAGGCTATATAAAAAAAAATAAAGATGATATTGTGAAACTATTATCAAATCATCACATGAAAACACTTTCTAATACACTTTCTAATACACCCCCTAATACAAAACTAAATATGATAGATTTATTTGCGGGGACAGGTGCATTTACGTTAGCATTTCAAGAAACAAATAATGTTAATGTGGTATTTGCAAATGATATGGTAGAACATTCAAAAAAGATTTATGATGAAAACTTTAATCATAAACTTACATTAAAAAATCTAAATGATGTTAAAGTTGAAAATATACCATCACATGATATATTAACTGGTGGATTTCCATGTCAACCATTTAGTATTGCAGGATTACAAGAAGGATTTAATGATAAACGCTCAAATGTTTTCTGGAAAATCCTATCAATTATAGATCACCATCAACCTAAATGTGTTATATTAGAAAATGTAAAAAATCTCTTAACACATGATAGCACCAAAACATTTGCGATTATCAAAGAAAACTTAGAAAAAAGAAAATATTATGTATGTTATAAAATTTTGAACACTGTAGAAATTACAGGAATTCCTCAACATAGAGAAAGAATCTACATCGTGTGTCTAAAATCTAAAAAAGTATTTGATAAGTTTAATCTAGACTTTCCAAAAGTTGAAAGAAAACCTATTTCTAATTTTCTTGAAGTAAATGTTCCAAATAAATATTATTATACAGATAAATCAACGACATGGGATCTTATAAAAAAGAATGTTGTTAAAAAAAATACAATCTATCAATATAGAAGAGTATATGTCAGAGAAAATAAAAGCAATGTGTGTCCTACATTGACCGCAAACATGGGTGGAGGAGGTCATAATGTCCCAATAATACTTGATGATAAAGGAATCCGCAAATTAACCCCTAGAGAATGTTTTAATTTTCAAGGGTTTCCCTTATCATATAAACTTCCAGGTTTATCTGATACAAACCTATATAAACTTGTCGGAAATGCGGTTTCTGTTCCGGTTGTAAAACTAATTGCAGATAGACTAATTCCTTTACTTCAGATGGATTAAATATATCTCCAAATATTATTTCATAGGTTTTAGTCGTAAATTCATTCTGTAAAATCTAATAATTTTACTGCATATTGATGTAAAATACATTTTTTTTTTAAACGTAATTCCATACGTTTTTTTGATTTATAAAGATGTACTATACCATATTCGGAATTAATAAAACCCATCGTATTAATATTTTTTTCACTAAGTGTAAACCCTGTAGAACTAACATTTTTTATAAGATCTAGATTAATTTTGAAGCAAACACTGAATACACTTGATTTTGTGGTGATAAAAGCTAGAATATACATATTGTTTAGATTATGTACTTTTGCACAATTTGAAAGTTTTTTGTAATAATTGTTAATATAGAAATCTAATGCTTCTTTACCTTTTTTTTCAATAAAAAGAGAATCTAAATTAACACCACCATCACCTTCAAATTTTTGCATTAAAGATTTCTCATTGCTTGTATTTTTATTCATAATAACACACATTACGTCAATACCATCAGATGTTCCTGTTTTTACATCCATACCTACACTACCTTTTCCAATATGTGTTCCAGCACTAGCTCTTTGAGTCCACCATTCAGAAAATTCATCTTCGATATATGGAGAACGTCCAGTATTATTATAAAATTCTAACCGTGATGTCATATATTCTTTTACCATTTTGGTAAGTTGGATGACATTTACATTATTAGGTATCTGACAAATCTCTAACACATTAGAAGACTCATTATTTAAATTTTTCACATGAGCATCATCATTTACCTCTATTTTCACATGAGCATCATCATTTGCCTCTATTTTCACATGCGATTTTACCTTTACCTTTGTATCGGTTTTTAATTCATTATTTGGCTTTGAAACAGGTGTTATTATCGTTTTACATAAGCGTTTATTATGACCATTTTGCTTACATATAGAACATTTCATTCGATTTAGATCCTGTCCTACAATTTCATTTATTTTTTATATAATTCAATTTTTTTCAGATGTTAAATGTTAGTTAAACTTAAATTTACATAAATATTATAACTGAATGTAATCTCATAAATTAAATTGAATTCAAAAATAAAAGTAATATAAAAGTTAATCCTTTTAACTTAAAATAATAAGTAATATTCTGTTATGTTTTCATTAATCAAAGATATTATGGTATGTTGTGGAATTCACATTTGTTATATGACAAGTCTTGAACTAAATCCAAAAACAAAAGGAACTGTAATCAGACCTAATGACAAAGGTGAAAAAATAATAAGTTGGGGTAGTATGAAGGAATTCATGATAACACCTTTAAAATTAGATAAACCATTTGCAAGAGAACTATGGAAACCCAAAAATTGGGACATTAATTATCCTATAGTTATGTTAGGATCATTCGGTATTTATAAATGTATTGGTTTTTAAGGTTCCATTAAGTAAAAGTTAAAGACCTGGATGTATCTTAGTAGCATCAACACTTAAATTATCTTGACAATTTGAATCAACTTTAGCATATTGATCTGGAATTGTTAATCCATCTAAATTAACCCCTTGAACATGTATATAACTACATTTACCACCTAATTGCTTTTTTAATTGTTTTTTTAATTGCTTTTTATTTTTTTTTGTTCTTCTAAGAGTTTTAGAAAATCTTTTATTAAGTTTCTTAGTTTTTTTACTTTTATAAGGCATTATTATTATACTTTAGGAGGAAGAAAATATTCTTCAATAAAAGCAAAAAATTTAAAAATGTCTTCATTAATCAATTCTAACCATCTTTTTATTAATAAAGATTTTAAATCAGTATATTCATAAATATCTCTAATTTGATTTGGAAATTGATCAGTTTTTTTGAAAGACATTTCTATATATCTAGCTAAATTTTTTAACTTATTAATGTCAAGTCTACAGATAATTTCTAAATAAACACTTGATCCATCAACATCTTGAATTCTTGATTCATCTAGAAGAACTTTCCATTCTGAATTTTGATGTTCCTCAAATGTATTGAAAAAATCTTGAGCAGTCAATCTAGCTTTTAATTCTCTAGGATATAAGTCATTAATCGTATAGGTTTTCAATATTTTTGTATTTTTTTTAGACATGTTAAACTATTGAAAGTATTAAAGTATTAAAACGAAAAAAAAATTTATAAAACGCACACACAAACCATTTAATAATCATTTAATTTAATTTTCAAGAATGTAATATTGACATTAATTGAAATACTAATGCTTCATAATGACAATAATTAACTTTACTAAGAGCAACTTTATGATCAACATCAGCAATCATTTCCACTATTTCCACTTTCTTTTCACTACTTAATTTTGATATTCCTATTAAATCCAGAAAATGATGTGTATATTCCCTCCAAGACACCGGATACTGATATACTACCAACATCATAGATCTAATCATATTTAAATCTTTCATATCACCCTTAATAGCTAAGTTTAATAATGAACATAAATATAATCTATATGAATTTGGATGTTTTTTAACTAAATCTGGATCAATGGCACCTAGAAGATATTGATTTATATAACTGATGATTAATTTTAAGTTTCCATGGGTTTCTATATAAATTTTCTTAAATTTATCTTTATTAATTGTGTTTGCTTTAATAAATTTATCTGGAATAATTTTTAAATAATATTTCATTGTTGTTTCTAGAGATGGTCTAGCTATCCAATACTGTGATAATAACCCTCGCAAACTATTTGATATTTTTTGAATAGAACATGATGTCGCCAAAACATATAATGATGTTTCTCTTTGTTCAATGAAAGATTTTAAAAAACTAAGTGTTTTAGGTTTAAAACGATCAATATGTGTAATAACCAAGTAAGATACATTATCACTCACTTGATTTACTTGATTTCTTAAATATTCTAATAATTTATCATCTGGAACACTATCATTTATTAACGTAATATAATTATTACTATAAATAGATTCAACCGTCTCAAAATTTATTTCTGTCAAAAAATCCTTACTATTTCCTTTATTCTTTTTAACATTTACTTTAGATTTATCCGAAAATTCATTCGGAATTAATCTGAGTACTTCTTCACCAAATATATGCTGTAGGTAAGCAAATATTAATGTTAATTTTCCTGAACCAGATGCACCTATAAAAATAGTATCAAATAATCCATTTTTAATAGATAAAGATTTAAATGAATCTCGATATATATGATGAAAATCCAATTTTTTAAGGGGTGGTCTAAAACTTGGATTTATTAAATCTTTTACTAGAAAATTCATGTTGATATTATCAATTAAAAAAATTATATAGATCAATTTTCTTTTTGTATTTTATTTTACATCATTTTTAAGGTTTAGTGTAATAATTTAGAAGCTCTGGAAAATGAATATTGTCATGTGAAGGTGTAAATAGAGTTTTACATGTATCTCTATTTGCAGTGCCAAAATATACAGAATAATTTTCAATAAAATCATTAATAGAATCATTAATAGAATATGTTTCAGATTTCAATTTATTTGTATGGTTTTCTTGAAACCATTTAATCATTATTTTAAAGTTTATTGTTTTCGATATACAATCGCATTCAGAATATCCTTCTTCACGATAACATCCACATACATCCGGATTCTTAGATATATTTAATATTTTTTTAGGAACTTTATTTTGATGTGTCATAAATATATCATTTATTGCATCATAACATACAGATACAGGTATTACTGTAATATGTCCAGGATCTCTTTCAACATAGATCCACGATAATGTTAATGTATCTTTATTCAGTCCCAACCAAAAGATTTGACCATGTTGTAATTCATCTAAAGATACTGATATGTTTGAAGATGCTGTTTTTTCATAAAATTTAATATCATACGCTTTTAACATTCTATACAAAAACCAAAAAATACTTTTTAATGATTAACTTTTTAATGATCAATTTTATTTTCTGTCATATAAAGCAAATAAAGCAAGAATGACATCGGTTTGTCATGTTGAACTAGCAAAAATGTTAAATACACCTAAAATAGCAGGAACATTTTTATCAAAAGATAATTTACTATTGACTATTGCTTCATGTGGTGCATCTGGAATAGGTTTTTTATATGATGATTATTCTCTTATTTTAGGTAGTATGTTAATTTCACCAATTGAAAACACTATTGTTCAAAGTATGTTATCAGTATTACTCGGTAATAATATAGGGATTATTAATGGATCATTATCATTATTATTAATGAGTGCTGTTTGTATAGGAAGCGGATTTATAATAGGTTATATTAATACTTATTTTAATGGTTATTATAAAATTCCAAGTGAAAATATGAAAAAAATAACATCAAGTGAATTTTTAATAACAAATTTAATGATTGGTATATTCTGTGGATTCTTCATGTCTTACGCCATCATTAGTAATAATGTACCCGCAATGCATGGTTTAGCTCTTATAATATTCATATTACCTCCATTAGTTAATTCAGGAATATATGCATCTTTAGCAGAACATAATAGGAAAAAAGATCTAAAATTGCATCTAGAATATAGACAAAGTGCAATAAATAGTTTTTTAATCGGATTTGCTAATATGTGTGGGGTAGGTATAGCTGTTCTTATAGGTTTTTGGGTATTTTGTCCAAATTAAGTTTAAAGTTAAGTTAAAGGGTTTTTTATTGTGTGTGATCAATGAAGTCAAGTTCATCAATTTCTTCCTTGAGTGTTTTGCGTTTTCTAGGTGTTGGTGCGCCTTCTTTAATTATGGTTCTAATAGAGTTATCATCATAAGTATATTGATCTATCTGAAATTTTTGTTTAGCATAAAAACGGGATCTGGTTTTCCAGGCTCTGTTAAAATTAGCAAAGTGATCAACTATATCTAGAACCATATGCTGACGTGTTCTATCTTCTGGTTTTTTTCTTAAAATACGTCCGACAGATTGCACAACATCACTTTTAGGACTAGCTAAAATAATAGTATCAAGACTAGGACAATCAAAACCTTCACTAACCATAGAATAAGTTCCTAAAATAATATCAGATCCTTCAGATGTTTTTAAATCATCTTGCTTCATACCACCGACATAAAATCCACTAGTAGCTTCTGGAATATTATTATTAATTTCCTCTTTAATATAGCAGAGATGTTCTCTACGATCAGATAAAAGAAGAACTTTACGACCTTCCATTATTAATTCCTTTAATTCATCTAGTATTACTTTATTTCTTTTGACACAAGAACAAACATTATTAATGATCTGAGGACGATTTAAATCACCCATTCTATTACTTAATTCATTACAATAACTAGGATCATCATTAAAATAATGAATTTCCTTCACTAAAACAGTATCGTCTTCATTTGAATCTTCACGATAAATAATATCACCCAAAAAGGTTTTAAAAACATACGTTAAATTATCTTTACGAAAAGGGGTTGCTGACAATCCCAATGTGTGTCTCGATCCAGTTTTAACTAAAGCTCTAGAAAATACTTCAGCACTCAAGTGATGGCATTCATCAAATATAACTAAACCAAAACCTTGAAATACAGAATCTGAATATTGTTTTTGCGATAAACTCTGAACCATTGCTATCACAACATCCTTTTTATAAACATCTATAACTTTTCCTTGAATTTTACCAACTTTTGCATCAGGCAAAAATCCCTTTATTCCTTCTGATTCATTACCCAATATTCTTTCTTCCCATTGAGTTGCTAAAAATTCTTTATGCACCACGACAAGAGTCTTTAACCCAAGTGTTGCCGCTATACATATACCAATAACAGTCTTACCACGACCACACCCAATTGAAATAATACCACCTCCAACATCTTTAGCCGCCTTAAGATACACATCAACGATAGTTTGTTGATATGGACGTAAAGATCCTTTGAATTTTACTTTGGGATCCATTGGATGAGATTGATCGTTTTTTAGTTTATTATTTAAGGGTTCTCCAAAATGTTTTTGACCCCAATAACGAGGCATATAAATATTATCAACACTTTCAAAATAAATTGGAAAAGGGGATAAAGAATTTTGGGCTGAACTAGGAGCACCATCTGTAAAAGGTTGTGCCATCAATTCTTTCTTTAAATTTTCTAGTTCTTTTTCGGTTAATTCGTTTTTAGGAATTCTGTATCCATGACGACTCAATGTAGTTGTGTACTTTTTTGTTGGATTTTTAAATACTAATTTAGTTTTTTTTTCCATAATATATTAATTATCACAAATATATTATCTTTATTTAATTTCACATCAATTTTTATTTAATCTTTTATTATCAAAAAAAATTAATATCTAGTAAATAATTAAACTTGACTTGAGAAATGTCATTTGACTGTTGCCAACAAATTCAAATGTTATATAATAAGTTAGGACTATCGAATGAAACCAATGAAAATATTAATAAAACAAATATAGAAAAATCAATAAATGATGAAGTTGTAGATGACATTGTAGATGATATTTCATCTAAATATTTAGAAAAAGAGAGTCAAAAAAAACTTTATTGTAGTCTTTTAAACAATTATCTTATACATAAATCAGGATTAAGCAAATATGCCCCTGAAATTAATTTGAAGAATCAAAAATTGAATCATAAAACTATAGAATCTATTGTTGATTTTACAGATAATAAAGATTTTAAAGATTTTAAAGCATGGTAGTTGTTAATCCTCATTTACTTAATCTATTACAACAAGTTCAATCAGAAAGTTTATCTGATGGAGAACTCCCCTTCAATACTTTAATTTCTAAACTAGAAACCATTTCAAATAAACCATCTACTAATATGGTTGAATTAAGACAAAAAAATAATAAAAAAATGATTGGTGATATTTTTGAAGATTTTTGTTATCTATATTTTCTAATCAAAAAGGTTGATCACGTCTGGACTACAAAGAATATTCCAGATGATTTACGCAAAACTTTATCTTTACCCCAGAAAGACATGGGGATAGATTTAATTATTCAAGAAAAAAACACATATAGCGCTATTCAAGTCAAATACAGAAAGAAAACCAAAAAAACTAATATTCTTTCATGGACAGAATTATCCACCTTTTACGCTTCATGTCTCAATACGGGACCTTGGAAAAAACATATAGTATTCACAAATTGTGATAGCATACATCGGGTTGGACGCAAAAGCAATAAAGACGTCAGTATATGTTATGGAACTCTCAAAAAACTCACATCATTTGATCTTATTGATATGATAAATTTAATTAAACCCTCTGCTGATACCATTCAAAATAATACTTTAACACCAGATAATACTAAAGATAATATTTTACAAAAAACACCTGAAAACACTACAAATAATATTTCAACCCCAGATAATATTTTACAAGAAACACTAGAAAATACTAAAGATAATATTTCAACCCCAGATAATATTTTACAAGAAACACTAGAAAACACTACCGATAATATTTTAAGTGATAATATTATTCAAGAAACACTAGAAAACACTAAAAATAATATTTTAGAAAATAAAAATGTTCTAAATGATAAGAAAAGTGATACGAAAAGTGATAAGAAAATATTTAGCGGGATTAATTTGAAGGAATTGAGAAATAAAAGATTAAATTATTTTGATAAAATTAATGGTTCCAAGTGAAAAAAAAATCTTTTTAATAAGATAAATGAGCACATTAGCTAATCTTGACAAAACTTTAGTCGGACAATTAAAAAATCCAGTTGTTTCAACAGTTATCCGTGTTGTTCTGGTGGTTTATATATTATTATTATCATCAGTTGATCACTCCGTTCTTTCTTTATTTGAAAACCTATATTTTCAGATATTTTATTTTGCTACACTTGCATATGTAGCAATGGTTGATCCCACTACGGCAGTCATAATGGCAGCCGCTTATTTATTTAGTGTTCAACAACTTAATCGTAAATCTCAGATGAAACCTATGGCTGTTGAAAATACCCCAGTTGTTTCCAAAGTTCAAAATGAACGTAGAGTTCATTTCAGTGATGGTTATGGAACTGGTGCAATGGCTGTTCAAAATCCCGCTGAAGGTTTTGAAATGGCTGAAGGACAATTAAGTGGAGAAGGATCAAACCCTGCCGATAGAACTTTAACTGAAAATTTAGCCTTCACATCTGATACTCAATTTACAGATGCTCAATCTAATGCTTTACCAAATGTTAGTCAAAACGTTGGAGTACAATCTCAAAATAATCAATTGGGTGCCCAAGGTTTCAATATGCCTATTGCATATGATCCCGATGATCGTTTATCAACATTTTAATTTAACCTAACCCCTTTCATTAAAAAATTGAATTACCCCTATACATATTTTTTTGTAATAATAAATACATTCATAAATGTCTGAAAAACTTGGTCTAATTTCCCATCCTGATACGGATGATACTAAGGCATATGGTAGTAATCAAACTGAAGATAAAAAAATTAAAGCAATGCAAAAAGATGTTGATACTGTGATTCAAATTACTAGAGATAACGTTGCAAAGGCTATTGATCGTGATGTTAAGTTAAATGATCTTGAAGATAAGAGTGATGCTCTAAAAGAAGGTGCATTTAGATTTGAATCGGCATCAAAGAAACTTAAGTGGCAAATGTGTCGTAAAAACGCAAAGTTCTGGGGAATTCTTTTGCTAGTCATCGCTGTATTCTTAATTATCATTATTATTCTTGCTACACAACATGCTAGAAATAAGTAATCGTCATATATAAACTTTTTGTAAAGTTTTAATTAAACTTTTATCTTCATTTGAAGATTAAATGTTAATTAGCTAAATATTTTTTTGTAAAAATTGAATTAATAATGTATATATTATTAAGTTAGGATTGATATGTTGGAACATGAAAATAAATTGGATTCAATAGATATATTAACATTATTATTTGAACAACATCAAATTCAACCTAGAAATGATTTGATAAATGGAGTTAATCTTTTATATCAGGATATTAAATTTGAACATAGAGTTTTTTCAAATTTAACCTTAGATAAAAACCAGTTCAAAAATGTAGTTTTTGAATGTTGTGATTTTGAAAACATCATTTTTACAAATAATACACTGGAACATGTCTATTTCATCAATTGTAATTTTGTTAAAATATCATTTATAGATACCTTTATGGAAAACATATCATTTTCTGGTTCAGTAATGGAATTTATTAATTTTACAAATATTTGTATAATATCCTCAAACAATAACATTGATAAAACTCAAGGTATGATGTTTATAGAAACACGTATTACAAATGTAGCATTTTATAATTCACATATAGATGATGTTAATTTTCAAAATGCTCAATTAAAAAATTTTGAATTTATAGATACTGTCATTAAAGATTGTTGGTTCAAAGATACTAAATTATTTTCAGGACATTTTATTAAATCTTCTATTACATATTGTGATTTTACTAAAGCATTATTAGAATATGTTCATTTTTATAGTATAATTATAAATAATTCTAGTTTTATTAAGGCATATATAGTTAATTGTTCTTGGAATTTAATTAATTTTACTGATATAGATTTTAGTTTTGCTACATGGTCTGAGTGTCATATGTGTAATTCTAATTTTATTAATTGCTTGCCTGATACTCATGAAATAAAAATAAAAACTAAAATAATAAATAGCTTTTGGAATAATCAAGAAATTTTAAATTTATAATTAATTCGTTCAAGTTGAAAAAATATAATGAGATGGTAGAGTATAATTATCAATCGCATGTCTGAAACTAAACAAGATACTCAAAATGACCTTAAACTTCCTTCTAATAAAACTTATGATGGTGCATTCCGTCTTTCTATAAAAACTGGTAAAAAGGTTTGTGGCTATTTCTATTTGGATTCCCTTAGTGGTGGAGTTAGCATTTGTCATGATGGAGAGGATAAACTAATCTATAAAAATAGTGATGAATATACATCCCCTCTAGTCAATTTATATAAATCAGGTGATGAATACATTGCCGTCACTGAAAACACAATTTACATTATTTCATCAAAATGTGAAATTCGTAAGCAATCGTAAAATTCTAAAAATTCTTAAAAACTAATTTTTTTATTCTTTATTCTTTATTTCTATATGACTATTAGAAATTAACATTTAGAAATTAGCGTTTTCCATATCTTCTATATAAATCGTTGGACCAAAATAATTTTTAGGACCATTTCTAAACATAGATGTAAATCCATTTAACATACTGGTTTTCATCACTTTAGATTTATCATTACATTGACATTCACTTGAACACCACCCCTGATGCATTTTACGATCTATATATTTATTATTATTTTCCCCAGTATTAACCACATTATACCTAGGATAATCATTATTTACTTTGTTATTATTAGATCCATCTACTATATTTAAACCCTTTGTTGTTGTAGGTGCCGTAGTAGGTGCTGATGTTGGTGCCATAGTAGGTGTCATTGTAGGTGCTGATGTAGGTGCCATAGTAGGTGTTATAGTAAATGTAGGTGCTGATGTAGGAGCCATAGTGGGAGCCATAGTAAATGCAGGTGCTGATGTAGGTGCCTTAGTAGGAGCAATAGTAAATGCAGGGGGTGTTGCAGGTGCCATAGTAAATGCAGGTGCTGATGTAGGAGCCATTGTAGGTGCCATAGTAGGAGCCATAGTAAATGCAGGTGTCATAGTGGGAGTCATAGTAGGTGCTGATGTAGGAGCCATAGTAAATGCAGGTATCATTGTTGCACCAGGAGTTGTAGATGATGTAGGTGTAGGTTCATTTGCCACACCAGAACCATTTTGATTATTGAGTCCTAATGCGGTGTCCATAGGATTTACATAACCAACTGCTATATTTACGGGAGGTTGATTTAAAGAATCAAACGCAAATGTAGTATTTGTAGTATTTACTTGAGGTTGATTAGATGTATTAGATTCTAACGCATTAGATATTTGGTTGGTATTTGTTGCAAGAACATTTTTAGGGTTAATTTCAGATGTTGATGCGGAACTAGATGCATTATTTGAAGATGTAATCATATAATTAGTAGTGGTATCATATGGAATAACATTCAGTTCCATATTCATTTTATATTCATTTTGTAATTGATTATAAAAATATTTGATTTTTTCAAATGTATTTCCGTAATAATATGAAATAATAGATGAGTGTTGCATATTTGGAACATTTATCCCAGAATCTTTGGGATCAATTGTTAAGGGTGTAATAATAGGTTTATTTGGAAGTATAGGTGGAGGTATCATAGGATATTTCTGAATAATATTTTGGTCTAATGGCTTATTTCTATTTAAAAATTTACTGTGATAAGTTTTGTTAATTAATTTACTAATTGATGAAAATACATTTAATATGTTATATCCCACAAATAAATCCGTAGAATCTGTCATGGTATTATCTGCTAAAGGAAGTTTAAACTGGTTAATAATGTTAAATGTATTTATAGAATCATAGCATTCACCATTATTATAAAATTTATTCCAATCGCAATAAGTATTACAATTCTTTTTACCATCCGACGTTAATGTTAATTTACTATTATTATCACATTGATCATATAAATATGGTTTATTAATACATTTGTATGATACCTTTACTTTTTTTAACCAATTATTATTACCTGTGTCATCACACATGTTAGCATAATTAGAATCACAAGAACAACATTGTCCATCTGATATAAAACTAGGATCCATACAGTTATCAATCGTATTACTACAATAACAACATGCTTCCTGAGGATCTATTTTTGTTTCATCATCACTTATTCTTTTATTACAAGGTTTATTCATCATATGATACATCATATTTGTATTTATCTGATATTGTGTAGGAGTATTTGCAGGGTTTTTTACAATGGTTTCGGGTATAACCTCAAGTCCAGTTGAAACCCTTAACACAATATAAATATAAATCAATTTGTCTTTATAATTATCAGAAAATAAGTCAACACCACTGTTTGTCATAATTTCATCTAATAGTTTTTTTGAGTCATACCCATACCCATTAATTAAAGACATTTCTTGCTCATACTTATTAGGATCCTTAAAAGAATTAATCATATTAGTGTGATTTTTATATAATTCATGTAATGTTTGTGCAAGTTCATAATATGCATTAAAAAAAATATCGAATCTTTCTTTCATTTGAGTTTTTTCAATAGATGTTTCAAAATCCCCTACAGAATTTATAGTAAAAGCTTCCTTTCTTTTAAAAAAATAAATAAATAATATAATGCCTATTAGAATTACTAAAACCCCTATTAATAATAATGTTTTTGTTTTTTTCATGTAATATGCAATAATAATGAAAAACAATTTAATATCAAATGAGAAAAAAACTTATGAGTTTATTATGATGTAGAAATTTTCTTTTAAACGTGCCCATTTCTTCCAAGCATCACTCATATTTTTTGATGATTTATCTATAATATTACCATTATGAACATATCTCTTTGGAAATAATGAATTTAAACTAGAAGAATGCTTTTTAATGTTAGTCTCTATTTTTTTACGGCTCTTACGATTTTTTTTAGCCCTAGATATAATTTTTTTGTCTTCTATACTTAAACCTGAAGCTTTTGATTTAAACCCTTCCTTTTTTCCATTTTCAATAGATATATCTTCACGATAAGGAAAGTATCTGTGATACTGTGTAATAAAAATTATAAAAATCATAGAAAATATTAAACTTTCCTTATAATCTATTCTTTTTATAACAAGAATCATTGACATCACTATTAAAATTAAATAAGTTATATATTGTTTATAATATAATAGATATGCTCCATATAGTAAAACCACAAATCCTAATAGATGATTTTGAAACATATTTGTAATTATCTAAATCTTATGTCATATATTAAGAAGATAATTTACAAAAAGTATTTTACAAGAAAGAAAATAAGGGCAAACATAACAGCTTTAAACCCTAAACCTAACATGGTCATATCCCCATTTTCAGCTAGAAATCGTGGAATAAATCGTGTGATTAAAACATTTACATGTGGCATACTCAACAGAAAAAACATACACATCACGACTAATGGCAATTTAGCCTCTTGTGTTATTTTCTGAACTAATGTTAATTCTGGTTCAGGTTCACTAGACGGCATCATCATATATGAATTATTCATATCCATTTCTGGTTCTTCCATATGCATTTGAGGACCATGGGGTGGAATTTGAGAATGATCCATTTGATAACTGAGCGCACTAGCATTCATATTGGGACCATTTTGATAACCATTATTCGAATTAACTTCTCTAGCAACATTATCAATCATTCCCATAATATCCATATTCTGTTGAGCACCTATATCAGGTTGAGTTTGCATTTGCATTTGCATTGATTGACCTGAACTTACAGGTAATTCACTTAAAGATGTAGACATCTGAAACTTATACATTCTTTAAATAAAATATAAAATAAAACCTAACGCTTCATTATTCTACTTTTTTATTCTACTTTTTTATTTCGTTTTTTGGACATGTTGCTGATTCTGGTTTATATGTATAACATTTACCATCATGAATATAAATTTTATCCTTAATGTCCTTATATGATGGTCCCTTCACCATTATACAATTATTATCTCTACAAGCCTTTTGAAAAAGTGCCGCCAAACCTATACCTAATATAATTGATACTATACCTGAACCCACATCATTATCTAGAAAATCTTTTAAAAACATCCTTCTTTAATATTTAACTAGAAAAAAGAAATTTAATCTATTTCTAATGGATGATCTAGAATTAAACTTTTATCTTTTGGACACGACACTTCCATTGCTTTATATTTATAACAATTATCTTCATTATCATGATAAATTGTTTCTTGTTGATCTGGACGTGGATGTCTAATTATTATTTTCTTTGGAGGCTGACTTAAATATACTATGAATATACCTATGCAAAACGATAATAAAAATAAGTATGCATTTAACTTAGGAAACAAGACAAATCTCATTTGTATTTTACATTCCTAAAAGAAAAAAACTCAAAATCTTAAAAATTTTTGCACTTTAACAATACCTTACTTTAATGAATGCTTGTAGTACTACATACGAATACATTATAAATGTAAATTCTTATTTTTCTTTTTTGACACAACTACTTCAAAACCATCTTCTGAATTTTCATCCGTATTATTCACAATTTCTTGTGGCTTAGAAGTATTCCCTAAAATATTTTCTGTATTTTCTGTATGTTCAATAGCTGTTGGTGAATCAACGGTTTCTGTTAAAATATTAATTGTATTATCAGAAAGCCCCCCAATTATCTTGGTCATTCGATATTGTTCCCAATACTTATTAATATTTTCTTTTGCTTGTTCTGAACCATCCCATTCATATATCATATCACTAGATACTGGAAAATCTATTTCATTTTCATAAAGATACGTCATCAATCCTTGTTTTCTCATTTCGCATTTTTCATTTGCTTGTTCTAGTGCTAGCTGAAATTCTGGAGATTTATGATACTTATCTCCATATACACTAATTAAATTTTGAAGAGAACCCTTACATGGTTTTAAACTAATATTATCATCTGAATTAAACATAATTAATTTATCATCCTTACAATTAATTATATGATGATTCAATTTTATATTTAGAATTCCTCAGTAAATAAACTAATCGTTAATACTTCTATAATTAATAACATAGCAATCATAATAAATCCTAAGAAATATTTATGCCAATTACCTGGAAACTTTAATCCAGGTGCAACCCTTCTTATAAAACGATCCCCTTGACGAATAAAAAAAGGAATTGCTTGAGTTGCAACTGGAAATGACACCAAAATCATTATAAGGGATACAATAACACCCACCTCTAAATTATCTTTTTCTAATGCTAACCCTATACCCAACCACAAAATACCTATTAATGCAAAGAAATTAATTAGGTTTGATGATAGAAATCCCATAACTGTTGTAGGAAATAATGGATATAAATCAGTAAAATTATCAGGAGCACCAGAAGTTGTTAAAGTACTAGCAAACATTACCACAAATGGTAAATAGAATTTTAAGAATTCAATCATATCTAGCTGAACTAAACCTACTGGAATCAATACCAACATCACTAAAAAAAATGCTAACGTTCCAAATTTAGGAGTTCTAACACATACCTTTAATCCTTGGGATTTTTCAATATCTTTATTCATATCTATTTACTTATTATTTACTTATTTAATCAGATAAAAAATTTATTTTTTTATTTTTATATAAAACAAATTGACAATATTGGTAATCAGTTATACACTTTTCTTTCAATCATCTTTTTACACGAATAAATATCTTTAATATATTCATTCATAAGTTATATAATTCTAAAATTAATGAATATAGACATGCAATATACCCCATATTATTACTAAAACCATTATACCTATCAATGTCCACATTATGGAAACTTCTTGGTTCGGTATTGATAGCATTAAAATAAATATAAATAAATTAATAGGATGCAACAAAATTTTATATAATGATATATTTATGTATCTTTCTAAAATATTAAACATTCTATTCTAAATGATTCTAATATAATATTTAACATTTCAATTTTTATTCTTTTTTATCATTATCCATGTTTTTAGATACACCATTATCTGACACAAAATTATCACCACTAGTACTATTCTGTATTGAAGGTTTACATAAATCTTTTATATATATTATCAATTTTATTAATTTTATACTTAATACAAAGAGAAACACTGATATATTTAATATTTTAGGAAAGTCCAAGTCTGTTAATGTCATTAATGCACAACATGATGTATTATTATAATACAATATATCTATAATAATACTTGGCAGAATTTCAATATAAAATTTTACTATATTTACTGTCCAAATTTGAAATATAAACAAAGCATATATTATAATTAATGTTTCAAAGATTTCAATTAGTTTTATGAAGAAATTATAATTGCTCATTTTTCCACATCAACCTTACCAGATGATATTTAATTTCAATTTTTATTCTTCTTTATCATCTAGGATCTCGGTCTCTAACACATTTTCCTTTTTAGAATTAAAATATTCTCTCATAGACTTAAATATATTTGAAATATCTACTAGAAATAGTTGTAATTCTACTAGAAATAGTTGTAATATTGTAAATAATATCTGAATTAAGACTACACTACAAAGGCTTCCACAAATAATAAACATTACTAATAGTATTAAGTCAATATCTGCTTTCAAAAAAGCTATTCTTTTAATGACTGGCGGTATCTGATAAAAGATTACAAATGATTCTGCTGTTAGTGGAATTACTATAAGCAACGCAATTAATATACATAATATAATTAATAGTTTTATGACCATATTAAACATCATTTTATAAATTATTCTACATCATCCTTGATGATTGTTTAATTTCAATTTTTATGTTATTCAACCTTATCCCATTCATCATCTGGTGCTCTAGGATACATCTCTCTACTAGGATTCAAATATTCCCTTAAAGGTATATTTGGAGATGTCATGATAAATGTTATAAATTTTGTTAAAAGATTCAAACATACCAAAAAGATAGTATATAGTATAATTGTGTTTACGATGTAAGATATTAGTGAATATAATGATAACTTATCATCTGTTGATTCGTTTTCAGTCTCTTTGAATATGGACTGTTTAATTAGAATAAATACTGTGAATAAACATACTCTTAAAATACTTTTTAATAACATATTTCCAACACATATTTTAGTATTAATTGTGTCATTTCAATTTTTAATATATCACTACCCCATTGAATTAAAATTGAAATTATTATTTATCGTGTTAATGTTAATAATATTAAAAATCAATGTCATTTGAAAATTATTTAAAAGAATCTACTGTGAAGCATCTAGATTTAGAAAAAAAAATATTAAATCTAGCTAATGATATTGCTCAAGAAAGTCAAAAAAATTATGAAACACTAATTGAACAAGGAAATACAATAAATACCCTTAAAAATACCGAAAATAAAATAGATTATCAACTTAAAAATTCATCATTATATCTCCGTAGAATTGGTAGTTATGCTTATAGAATTACTAAATTCTTCACCAAAGATTATTATTATTCAAAACCCCAAGAAACTATTTCAGAACCGGTTCAAATGTCATCTATACCAGTTGCAACATCTACGAATGTAAATGTAAATGATACTGATAATTTTGAACTAGCCTTAAAAAAAAATTTAAAAATTATTAAAAATATTCAATTGAATATCTCAAATGAATTAGATGATCAAATACATGAATTAAATCAACATAATGATAAAATTTTACAACTTGATGCTAAAGTTAAAGACTTAAATAATACTATTCAGTTCTTCAACTAATATTTTAAAATAGTATCTTTACATACTAATTACACCATTGGAATCATCTACAACTTCCCATTCTTCATTTTCAGGTGAATTGAATTCTGGAATCATCGGAACTTTCTTAACGAGTCCATCTAATGTAGCTTTCATAACTGTTTTAAGCTTATCACTTTCATATTGTTCCAGTTGAGCCTTAAGAGTTTCATTTTTCTTTTTCAGATCTTCAGAATCTTTTTCTAAGGTCGCTAAACGGCTATTCCACTCAACTTTCTTACTCTCAAAAACATTTTCCATATCCCGTTTAAAGGATTCAGATGCAGTTTGTTGGGCATACATACTCTGTGTCATAATATCATTTGAAACCCTACAATTCTTCAATTGAGTTTCAAGTGATGTATTACGTTCCTTTAATTCCTTTATTAA
>Ga0068872_10001449_pt1 | contig 19134 bp, 16 predicted proteins | sample NOAtaG_7_FD_66441 | JGI IMG/M metagenome (GOLD analysis project Ga0068872, IMG submission 66441) | Freshwater lake microbial communities from Lake Erie, under a cyanobacterial bloom - NOAA_Erie_Diel1S_2200h metaG | ecosystem: Environmental > Aquatic > Freshwater > Lake | place: USA: Ohio, Lake...
AAAAATGAAAACGATATTCACTCTTTGTCTCAGCTGCCTCCTCGTTTCATCAGCCTTTGCAGATTATCCGGGAAAGGACGATAAAGATACGTTGGTAATACTCAGCACCCGTTTCGGCGACATCACCCTTGCCCTGTTTTATGAAACGCCGGTGCACAGGGCCAACTTCCTACGTCTTGCCGGCAATGGCTCCTATGATTCCACCACCTTCCACCGCATCATCAAGGACTTTATGATTCAGGGTGGCGACCCCAACAGCAAGGATGATAATCCGGGCAACGACGGGATGGGAAGTTATGGTAATACCCTGCCTGCAGAGTTTAATCCCGCTTTCACCCATGTTCAGGGAGCACTGGCAGCGGCCCGCACCAATAATCCGGAAAAGCGTTCATCCGATTGCCAGTTCTACCTGGTAGAAAATCCGGGCGGCACTCATTTTCTGGACCGCGAGTATACCGTATATGGAATGACAATCCAGGGGATCAATGTCATTCAGGCCATTGCCATGCAGGCAAAAGGAGCTAATGACCGGCCGAATGAGAACTTACGGATGTGGATGAAGCTGCTTCCCATGAAAAAGGAAAAGGTGACCGAAACCTATGGCTGGGATTATGCCAGCCACAGCATCAAGCCTGAACTGATTAAGAAGAAATAAGGAGGCAGTTTTCCCTGCTTTTCAGCAATTAAACGGCAGCCCTGTCCTATGGCAGGGCTGTTTTAATTTCTACCATTTACAACCCCCGGCAACAACCGCAATCTGATTCCCGGGCCTGCTTCTCAGCGCCAGGGGGCGCAGGGAAAATCGCCACCGCCAAAGGCGGTGGAATTGTACCGGAGCACCCGGTGACCATGCCTGCAAGCGCAGCTTCCAGGCATGGTCAGGCGCCAAAAAAAAAGCCTCTCATAATGAGAAGCTTTTTGCGGTCCGGACGGGACTCGAACCCGCGACCTCCGCCGTGACAGGGCGGCATTCTAACCAACTGAACTACCGGACCGTTTTCCGTTGGGGCTGCAAATATGAAGTTTCCGAAGTTGCAGACCAAAAATTTCCGGAAAAAATCAAAAAAAAGGAGGGACAAATGTCCCTCCGAAAAAAATAAGCTTGATAATCAGTTATTTTCTTTTCTGATAATCTGTCAAAATCTGAATTAGATTTTTGTCCTTTACCTCACGAAGAGGGGTGATTTCGGATATTCTTGAGTCAAGCGCGAAAAATTTTCCATCGTAAGCGAGATACAATTGCCGTTCTCCATACTGATTGAGTTCAAGCACCTCATAGAGCTTATTGCTGAAATCAGCATACAGAACCAGTTTTCCATCTGCAAACTGATAGTGGAACTTTTCCTTGTTGTCGCGTTTGATGAGCACCTCCGGCTGCAGACTTTCCGGCTTGGTGCTATTGGAGAAGCCATCTTCCGGAAGAGCAGGGTCGCCTGATGTCTGGAGCTGACTTCCCTGCAATGCTGGTTCCTGCAAATCAGATTCCTGCATTGCCTTAGGATTTTCCTTCCGCTCAGGTGCTGCACCAGGGTTGCGGGAGAGATTTGCCGAAGCCACACTGCCGGAGGAACGAATCTCCGGATCAGGCCCTTTCTCATCGTCCTGTGCGAGGGGAAGCTGTTTCTCTGTTGTCTGTTTCTCCTGTTTGGAATTTTCGGAAAACAAAACTGAACCTGAGGTCCGGTTCACTTTCCCCTCAGCCTGAATTTCCTTTTTCACTTCAGCATCAGAACTTACCTTTTCCGACTGCTGATGCTGGAAATAAAGGTATCCTCCTGCTGAAGCCAAACCGATGCCGACGGATACGGCTGCAATTTTGGCTGCCTCCATGAGGGTACCTGACCACAGAGAAACCGGAACATTCTGAAGGCCGGTTTTCAGGGCCAATACCCGTTCCCGGCGTATAGCCTCCATGATTGCCTCCTGCCTGTGGACTTCCTCATGAAGTTCTTCGTCATCGTGCATGCGGCGCTCGAATCCAGACCTTTCCAGATCCGTCATTTCCTGACGGAGGTAGGCCTCAATCTGCTGCTGCATGCTCTGATTCTGGTATTTCATATAATTAATCCTGAAAATCAGTGGGTTTATAAATGGTTTTTACTAGTTTATCAAGTTCGTTTTTACACTTATACTTTTTCGTCTTGGCAGTATCGGCGTTGGCAAAACCCATTTCCTTGGCCAGATCCACCATAGACAGCTGGTCGAAATAATACAGCGTAAGGATTTTCCGGCAGGTCTCGCTGAGGGATTTCAGGCATTTCTGGATTAATTCCACCTTTTCCTGTCGCTCCCATTCGGGCAGAGTTACACCTTCCTTCATCTCCCCGGAATTTCTCAGCTTTCTGTCCAGTTCTTTGCGCCAGAGATTCTGAGCTACACTGAACAGATAGGTTGATATTTTGGAAGTAAGGACCAGTTTATTACCCCGAACCTTCTCCCAGAATACAATGAGGGCATCCTGAAAGACATCCTTTGCCTCGTCTTCCGTTCCGGAATTCTTCATGATGAGCCTTACGACCATCCTGTAGTTTTTTCTGTACAAGAATTCAAGGGCCTTCTCATTGCCTGACCGGATAAGCTCAAGAACTTTTTCGTCTGTCATGCGCTGAGACGCTTGGCTTGTATACGATTCAGGACAATTGTGTAACCCGTTTTCCTGAAAAAAAGGAGACTATTTTCAGAACACTGTTCATTTTACATTTCCGACATAATGCGGAAAGCTTCTTCGAGGTAATAATCCTTCTTTACCCGCTTGATGAAATCTTTTTCCGTCTCTTCCCTTGCCGGCTTTTCCTTGTTGATCTCAAGGTTAGCCCTGAGCGATAGGACTTTCAGGCCTGCAACATCCTTGTTGAATGAATCGGCCTTGTCTTCCTGTCCCTTGAAAGAGGCCTGCTGTGCCTGGAATGTCTTCAGGTCGAGCGGATAAACGGAAGCATCCTGACGCTGCTTCAGCTTTCCTGATTCATTGAGAATATATTGAAAGTAAGGACTTTCCGACATTCTCTTTTTACTCTTCATCCTCAGCCTGGCAATGTCTGCAGACTTCTCCCAGAATCTGTATTCAGCAGGTCTGGTCTGGTCCCAGGGCATCACATAATCAAGCTCCTTCTCTCCGACTTCAATTTTCTCATAAACATCCGGAAGTATAATATCCGGCACAACACCCCGAAGCTGAGTAGCTCCGCCGTTGATGCGGTAAAACTTCTGGGTGGTAAGTTTCACAGTACCTGCCGGCCTTTCTCCCAGAATATTGATGTTGGGATTGAAGCCGCCGAGATCCGTCATTTTCTGAACAGTGCCTTTGCCGTATGTCTGAGCACTTCCGATGATGACCGCTCTTTTGTAATCCTGCATGGCAGCTGCAAGAATCTCCGACGCAGATGCCGAAAAGAAATTTGTCATGATGAGCAGTTTTCCATCAAAATCGACTCCCGGATTCGGGTCTTCCATCACATTGGAATAGCCCTCTTTTGTTTTTACCTGTACCATCGGACCGCCGTCTATAAATAATCCGCCGATTTTCACCACATCCTGAAGCGAGCCACCTCCGTTGCTGCGGAGGTCGAGAATAATGCGGCTGATACCTTCTGATTTCAGCTTCTGAATTTCCTTCTTCATGTCTTCATAACAATTACGGCCGCCTCTGTTCTGGCCGAAATCTGCATAAAAGGAAGGAAGATAAATGTATCCGAAGCGGCCTTTTATCTTCTCGTGTTCCAGAATTGCAGACTGTGCATAGGTTGCTTCAATTACCACCACATCGCGGACAATCGGAATAACTACAACGGAGCCATCCGGCTTGCGGACGGTTAGCTTAACGGTGGTACCCTTCTTACCCCGGATGAGCTTGATGGCATCATCCACCTTCATATTCACCACATCCACCGGGTCGCCGTCGCCCTGAGCTACCTTCAGAAAAACATCATCCACTTTCAGCTGACCCTGTTTCCAGGAAGCCGATCCCGGAATAATGTTTGCAACCTTAATGAAGCCGTCCCGCTGCGTAAGGGTGGCTCCGATGCCTTCAAACTGGCCTGTAAATGCAATGTCGAAATTCTCTTTTTCCTTTGGAGTTTCATAATCCGTGTGCGGATCGTATGAGCGGGCAATGGAATTGAGGTAATCGGCAAACTGGTCTTCCTCACTGGTTTCATTCAGCCTTTTGAAAAAATCACGGTTGTTTTTAAGCGTCTTTTCCCTTGCTGAGGCTTCCAGCTCTTCCAGTGATTTAATTTTAACCACCGTGTCTTTTCTGGACTTTGCCTTATCCTGTATATCCAGATCAATGGCAACAGAGCTCACAATCTGATAGCGGAAATAATCTTTCCATTCCTTTATAAGGGCAAGGGTATCTGCCGGATACTGTCTTTTATCGGGGTCAGTTTCGACCGAGCCGGGTTCATTGAGATCCACGGGATTTTTAAGCATGGCTTCAAATGCCCGGGAAACCGTGGCAAGCCTTTGTCTGTATGTACCAGTAACCGCAGTGTAAAACCGGAACGTCTCCGACTGAATTTCATCATCAATGCTTTTCTCCATCAGCCTGAAATTCTGATAATCCTGCTGCGTAAAAAAGCGCTTCTGAAAATCCAGGGTTTTCAGATAAGAATTAAAAATCCGCACTGAGCTGCTGTCATTCATAGGCAGCGGCTGATAGTGTTCGTTTTGGAGTGTGCGGATAACGGCTTTCAGCAGCACCTTTTTTCTACTATTTTCATCCTGAGGAGAAAAACAGGATGAAACCAGAAAAATACTGTAAAGGGGAACGAATAAAAGAATCCTTTTCAAGGTATGTATGAATTTGTGAACAAGGTAAAATGGTTCAGTCTGCATTCCGGCAAGGCTTGTGATAAATTCAATTTTCCGGCAAAAAAACGGCGTAATTCAGGGAATGGCGGGGACTTTGCTTATCCCGGAAGCGGCTGAATCCACTACGCAAAGTACGCATTTTTTTGCCAGTAAAAAGTTAGGAGAATAAGCCCTTAATCCGCTGAACAACGCGGACTAAATCCTGCTCTGACAAATTACTGCCGGATGGAAGGCAAAGCCCGGTATCAAACAGTTTTTCTGAAATGCCACTGAGCCATGCAGGACTTTCAGAAAATACAGGCTGCATGTGCATGGGCTTCCAGAGCGGACGACTTTCTATGTTATCCTTCTCGAGTTCCAGCCGGATTGCTTCTCTGTCGATTCCGCCCGTTTTTTCGGGATTAACAAGAATGCAGGTCAGCCAGCGGTTTGAGAATGCTCCCGCCTGTTCTTCCGGGAAAGTGATTCCGGATAAGGCTCCCAGACTGTTCCGGTAAAACTCAAAATTTTTCCTGCGACTCTCAATACGCTCCGGCAATGCTTCCATCTGACCACGGCCGATTCCGGCCAGCACATTGCTCATGCGATAATTGTATCCGATGTGGCTGTGCTGATAATGCGGTGCGGGATCCCTCGCCTGAGTTGCGAGAAACCTGGCTTTCTGAATGGCATCGCCATTATCTGAAATCAGGGCTCCGCCGCCCGAGGTGGTGATGATTTTATTACCGTTGAAGGAGAGAACCCCGAAATCTCCGAAGGTCCCCATGGCTTTTCCCCTCCATGTGCTTCCTAGCGCTTCCGCCGCATCTTCAATCAGCACAAGGCTGAATTCACGGCATAAATCCAGAAAGGGCTCCATCGGCGCAGGCATTCCGTACAAATGGACCATAATAATCGCCTTGGGCACTATTCCCTGCTTATGAAGATCAAGCAATGCCTGCCGGGCCAGTTCCGGATCCATGTTCCAGGAACTTTCTTCCGAATCGATAAAGACCGGGGTCGCTCCCTGATAAACAATGGGATTGGCCGATGCAGAAAAGGTGAAGGACGAGCACAGAACATGGTCGCCCTCTTTAATACCTGCCAGAATCAGGGCCAGATGAAGGGCCGCTGTACCAGAACTCAAGGCCGCAGCATGACCAGTACCAAGATAATCCTGAAGCTGTTTTTCAAAACCGTCCACATTGGGACCCAGGGGGGCAATCCAGTTGGTTTCAAAGGCATCGTTCACGTAAACCTGCTCCCTGCCTCCCATGTGGGGAGATGATAACCATATTCTGGATGGTGGCTGATTATGCATAATTGTGGCTGAAAATTCAGACTGCAAGCATAGCCATTTTTCAGCAGAATGAACCATGAAAAACGGGACCTATGCTACCACTGCTTCTACATAACCCGGAACTCAATCCGCCGGTTCAGCTGGCGTTTCTCTTCATCAGAATTGTCGTTGAGCGGCTTTGTTTCTCCGTATCCCTTGGGAACAATCCGGCTTGCCGGAATGCCCTGTTTAACCAGATGATCGCGGACGGCATTGGCTCTTTTCTGACTCAGCAATAAATTATCCGGGTCCTTGCCAACATTATCTGTATGCCCTGAGACTTCGATTTTCATGGCAGGATTAAGACTGAGCAGGCGGCCTACCTTTCGCAGTTCAGGAAGTGAAAAAGGAAGCAAATCAGCCTTTCCGCTTTCAAAAAACAGATTGTTCAGCACAATGGAAGCCCCGGAACGAATGGGCTCCAGCGGAACATCTTTCTTAATTCCGGCCCCGCCTTCGGGCAGCGAATCGGTTTTCAGTGTATGACTGGCAAACAGATATCCTGCCTTAGATACATAAAGTCCATAGCTCTGCCCTATGGTAAGTACAGCAGTAAATGTACCAAGGTCTTTGTCGCTGTCCATGGAAAACTCGGTTTTACCTGTCTTCAGATTAACCAATTCCACCCGTGCAGAAAGCTTTTTTCCTGTGACGGCATCGGTCACTGTACCGGAAAGATAGCTGCATACCGGACCGCTCTGCATGCCTGGCGGAACAGAAAAAAAACGAATCTGGGAAGAAATAAGGTCGCGGTCACGCCGGTCTTCAATGCAGAACATTCCGGTCTTTCCGCTTGCCGTGATGAAAAGACCCGATTCATCCCCTTTTCCGTTGATGGCCCGGCCCAGATTTTTTGGCTTACGCCAGCCGCTTCCTGATGGCGATGTGGTAAAAAGATCAATTTTGCCGAATCCGGGATGCCCGTCCGAAGCAAAGTACAGGGTCTGTCCGTTGGCATGAATAAAAGGTGTTTCCTCGTCAAAAGGGGTGTTGATTTCCTGACCAAGATTGTAAGGTGTCTGCCAGACATCGTTGCTGTCTTTTTCGGCACACCAGAGATCCATCCTGCCCTGACCACCGGGGCGGGCAGATGTAAAGAAAATGCGCCTTCCGTCGGCTGAAAGACTCGGATGTGAATCCCAGTACGGTGAATTTACCTCCCGGAGAGGCCGCGGCTGTTTCCAGAAATTCCCTTCTCTCTCCGTAATAAAAAGATCACAGCTCCCCTGCCCTTCCGGTGAGCCGCAGCGCGTAAAAACCAGCACCCGGCCATCGGCATTGATGGAACTTGTGCCCTCGTTTTCGGTGGTATTGATCAGGTTGGAAATTCCCTGCGGAACAAGCCAGTGACCATTTACTTTGCGGCTCACATAAATGTTCTCATCAAATGAGGCATGATTCCCCTTTCTGGCTGTAAAGATGATGAAGTTCTCATCGGCCGTCATGGCAGGAAAATACTGTAACGGGAATCTGTCCACCTCCTCGCTGAGCGGCTGCAAATCGAGTGGCTCAACTTTTTCCTGACTTTCGGCCATAACAAAATCAGCATTCCGGATGAGTTGAAGTGCTTTTGTTTTCAGTGCCAGGTCTTTGGTATTGAAACGAATTGACTTCTCAGCCTCCGCCTTTGCCTCCGGCATTTTTCCTTCATCAAAACTGGCCTCGGCATAGGCATAATACACTTTGCCGGCAAGGTTACTTTCCGGAAGATGGCGGATGATTTCCGGATAAAGCCTGCTGAGTTTTTCCTTGTAAAGGAAAAGCTCGTAGTTTTTTACAAGGAGGGCATAGGCTTCCTCAAATTTTTCATCCTTTTTAATGGCGGCCTCAAGATTTTTTATGGCCAGATCAAAGCGGCGAATGCGCTGATTTTCAATCGCCTCCCGGAAAAGATTGTCTGCCTTTTCATTCTCAGAATGAAAAACCATAGGATCTTTTTTCTGAGCCACGGCCTGAAGAAACAGCAGGAAAAATGAAAGAAAAAGCAGAATCCTCATCAGCCGGAAATTACATCAATGGTAAAGGAACATTCAAAAATTTCTCCCGGCTCGAGAAGATTTATCCCTGGTTTTTCACTGAAATCACCTGCAAAGCCATGGGGATCTGCATGACCAAACCAGGGTTCAATGCAGACAAAAGCGGCTCCCGGTTTTGACCAGAGCCCGATATATGGAAATCCCCTGAAGCTTAGCCGCAGCTGTTCAATGCCTTCTGAATCCCGGATGCCAATCCAGTCTGATTTCAGACCTTTAAAAACCAAGGCATCCTGAAGGAAAAGTTCCCTGCTGATTTCCAAAAGGCGGTTTTCGGCCGGAATATCCCTTCGGCTTCCATCGGAAATCAGACCATCCCTCAGAGGAATGGCCAGCAGAGGTTCTTCTTTTTCAAATTCCAGCCAGTATTTTTTGGTAGGCCAGGAAGGAAGGGAGAATCCCGGATGGGCACCAATGGAAAAGGGCATGGTTTCCTTTCCTTCGTTTTTCACTCTGTATGAAATGCAGAGGGAAGAATTCCTCAAACGGTATTCTATTTCCAAAAAGAAATGAAACGGATAATGCCGCAGGCTTTGGTCACCTGCCTTCAGGCTGAAACTTAAAAAATCCGATCCAGAACCAAGCAGCCCGAATGGCATATCCCTTGCAAATCCATGCTGTGAAAGGGGATATTTTTTTCCATGAAATGAAAACTGATTTTCGTTCAGCTTTCCTACAACCGGAAAAAGTACCGGTGAAGTTCTGGGCCAGAATTCCGGACTTGCCTGCCACATCCATTCCCTTCCGTTGGCCAGGCTTCGCAGGCTTTTAAGTTCTGCACCTGTTTCGGATATGGAAACTGAAATCTCCTTGTTCTGAAGCTGGTGCAAACTCATGTGGCCTTTCGTTTCTTCGGATTGTAAATGTATCTGATGGCCTTGATTATCATTCCTACTTCAGAAAAAAAATATCTTCCTTCTCCAGTCCCAGCTCTGAAGTCTCCCCTTCCCGGAAAGCAGGCTCATCTGAGGAAGACCCGAAAATCAGCCCGCAGCCCGACTTCCATACCGACTTCCACAGTCCTGAATCACTGCGTTTCCTCAAAAGTTCTGCCTGCCCAAGGGAAAACATGCCGCTTTTATAGAGTGAAAGTTTATTCTCATTGAAGGCCAATCGGGTAAAGGGCTTCTCCTGCATTCCCGGAAATGCGCTCAGCGGCAGAATATTTTTCATTCCGAGCAAAGAGGCAGACTTATACCGTGAAGGGAAAAATCCCCGGGCCTTTCTGAGCAGCCTTTCCGTTATTCTGCCGGAATCCAGCGTCCATATTTCATCGGCCAGCCAGTGAGAGTCGGAACCGTTATGGCTCACAATCATAAAGGCAATACCCTGCGCTGCCAGCTCAAGAACAAGCGCACTAAGTAAATTCCGTCCTTCTGCATCCAAATCCGAAAACGGCTCATCCAGCAGAATCAGTTCCGGTGAACCTGCCATAGCGCAGGCAAGTGCCAGGCGCCTCCTTTCACCTCCGCTGATGCTCCCCGTTTTCTGCCGCAGCAGTGCCCGGAGGCCGAATGTCTTCACATACTGCCGCTTCTTTTTTCCGGATGTGGCCGTATCGAAAATCCTTAGGTGCCTGTCCAGCTCCTCCTCCACCAGAAAATGCGGATTCAGGTCGGGCTCCTGCCTGATCAGCTCTATGCCGCGGTAACCGGGAATGAGTTTTTCAGACAATGGCGGGAGCAATTTTCCTTTTACAGAAATGGAAGCACCAGGCAGGAAAAGCCTGCCGGCGAGAAAATGGAGCAGGCTTGATTTTCCTGCGCCGTTATTTCCCAGTACAAATACGATTTTTCCTCTCTCCAGCCATAGCTGCGGAATGTCGAGAATTTTCCTCTTTCTGTCCGGAATGCTGAAGCGGATGTTTTCCGCAAGCAGTAAATGATTGTTTTTTGCCAATTCTGCCGAATGCTTTGTATCCTTGCCGTGGCAATCAAACGAGTAAAATCCTGAATTCAAAATGTACACCGGCATCCTCCATACCCACGTCCTGTCTGTTATCCTGTTTCTGGTCCTTTATCTGGTAAAAACCTTCCTGCTGACCACCGGCAAAGATGAAGCACTGGAAAAAATAAGCCGAATTACAAAGCATCCCGAACGGCTGATCAGCGTGCTGTTTCTGGCTACCGGCATTTACCTGTTGCTGAATTCCGGAAATGTAACCTGGATGGTCTATACCAAGATCGGAATGGTCTTTGCTTCTATTCCTCTGGCCGTGATTGGCTTTAAAAGAAAGAAAAGTGTTCTTGCTATCCTTTCTGTGGTATTGCTTCTGCTGAGCTACGGCCTTGCGGAAATGAACGGAAAGCGTGCCGGTAAAATTGAAAAGCCGGAATTGGACATGACACAGGCCAGCGAGGCCGAAGTTGGAAAGGCACTGTATGAAAACTACTGCCAGAACTGCCACGGGCCGGAAGGAGATGCTGGTCTTTCCGGAGCCAAAAACCTGAAAGTTACCATGCTGAGTGCAGAAGAACAGGCAGACATCATCAGCAACGGAAAAGGCGTGATGCCTGGTTTCAAAAACCTGAACCCAACCGAAGTTCAGGCCATTGTAAAGCATGTTCAAAGCCTGAAATAAATTTTATGAGCAAAAAGGAATTCCGCTGGGGAATTCTTGGTCCGGGCCGGATTGCCCGGAAGTTTGCAGCAAGTCTCCCGTTCTCAGAAAACGGGAAGCTCACTGCGGTTGCAAGTTCTGATCCTGACCGTGCGAATGCCTTTGCCTCGGAATTTGGTGCAGAACATGCATTCGGGTCGGATGAGGAATTGCTGGATACCGGACTTGTAGATGCTGTTTACATTGCCCGCCCGCATAGCTTTCACCGCCGGGATGCAGAAAAATGCCTCATCCGAAAAATACCGGTACTGTGTGAAAAGCCGCTGAGCACCTGCGAATCAGACAGCCGGCATCTGGTTCAGCTTGCAAAAGAAAATCAGACCTTTCTCATGGAAGGGCTCTGGAGCTGCTTCCTTCCCGGATTCAGAAAAGCACTGGAGTGGATTCAGGCAGGACGAATCGGAGAAGTTATGCATGCAGAAGCCGACTTCGGGCACAAAGCCGAATTCAATCTGATACACCGTCATTTCAATCCGGAACTGGGTGGCGGGGTAATGAAAGACATCGGTATTTATCCGCTGGCCCTGTTTATGAAGGTCTTCGGCCATGGACTAACGATGCAATCCGAAGGAATCCGTCTAGAAAATGGCGTAGATGCACAAGTCGTTTTTCAGGGGAAATCTTCCGATGGCCGGAAAACCTTTCATGGCATGGTGAGTTTTCTGGCTGCCGGGAGGGCTGAGGCATGCATCACTGGCACCGAAGGCATGATACGGTTTTCCCCGCAATGGTTCCGGACGGTGGATGTGCAGCTGGAAATTCCGGGCAGACAGCCGGAAATTTTTTCAGGTACTGCGCCGGCCTTTGGATTCCAGTTTGAGGCCAATGAAGCAGAACGATGTGTAAGAGCCGGTATAATCGAATCAAATCTCTGGACACACGCCGACACACTTGAGGCGGCCCGTCTTACTTTACTGGCGGAGCAATTTATCTGAAAATATTGATCACCAATTTTATGCCTGACAAAAAGCTGAGAGTAGCCATTTTATCCATGTACCGGAATCAGAAAAGCCAGGGCATGCTGTACCTGCATTCTTTTCTGGAAAATCAATCCGGAAAATATCCGCTCCACTGGAAGGTATTTGCAACCCGCAAATCCGATGAACTGCCAGAGCTGAATGATTACGATATTTTCATCTCTACGGGCGGGCCAGGAGATCCACACGACGGAAAAGGCAAGGACTGGGAAAAGCATTACTTCGAATTTCTGGACAAGATAAGGATGCACAATGCTTCAGGTGAAAATCCGAAATTTGTATTCTCCATCTGCCACTCCTTCCAGCTGCTTTGCCGCTGGCTGAATATTGCCGAAGTTGTAACAAGGCCGGCAAGCTGTTTTGGAATTTTTCCTTGCAGGCTTGAAGATGCCGGTAAAAATGATCCACTTTTCGGCATGTTGTCTCCGGGATTTCTCGCAGTAGAAAACCGGAACTGGCAATGCATTCGACCTGATCATAATAAAATGGCAGAACAAGGGATAGGGATTCTGGCCAAGGAAATGAAGGCACCGGCACCGGGTGAAGAACCGGCGCTTCTCGCACTGCGGATTTCACCCTACTGGGTAGCGACACAGTTTCACCCCGAAACGAATCCGGCAGAAATGAAAGCGCTATTCGCCACAACAAAAAAAGAGGATGAGGTTCTTGAGAACTACGGGATTGCCAAACTGGAAGAAATCAGGAGCATGCTTGAACAGCAAAATCCTTCGCTTTCTGATACTTTCGACACACTGCTTCCGGAATTTTTCAGGAAAGCTGCGAAAGAAATCCTGAAATGAGTCGTGAGGCAGGCTTACTGGCTGGTTCAATCCAACGCTACTACAAGGTAGCGGGACAGGCTCCAGAAGCGGTCCGGATAGGAAATCTTGATGTAGAGCTGTCCGTCTCTGGCGACAAAGAAGTAGGAATCCGGAGGGTGGTTGGAAATCACCTTTCGTTTGGTATAGGGACCAATCTTAACCATCTTGTCGGTCTTGGCATTAAGAACAAGCAGATTGGTTGAAGGCACCTTTTGACCCATCATCTTTACAGCACCAAGTCCAAGTATACCGCCTTTCTTAACAATAATGCCTGCCTTGAGCAGCTCTTTGGTGGTGCCTTTGATCAGGTAGACACGGGTTAGCTGCTTGTCCTTTTCATTCAGCAGCTGCTGTTGCTTCCGGAGCTGCTCCTCATTACGGGCAAGCAGGGTGTCCTTCGTTGCAAGCAGGTTTTCTTTGTAGGCAACGGCTTCCTTCAGATTGCGTACCTGGAGCTGCAGATCAGCAATTTCCTTTTCTAGCCGCTGAATTTCCTCCTCTTTTTCAAGGAGTGTTTTACGCATCACCACTACTACTTTGGTAAAGTCGTTTTTTGCCTTTTCGGCTGACAGCTTTCGTTCCAGGTTCTGGATAGCCGATTTATTCTGATCCAGCGCAATGTAGATATCGGCAATGAGTGAGTGAATCCTGTCGCGGCGACCATGAAAATCGTTTTTATAGAACTGGAGAATTCTGGCTTTAGAGGAATCAATGGCCAGAAGATTGAGTTCAATTTTTTCGAACTCAGAGGAGAATTCACTCACCTCTTTTTCTTTTTTCTCAAGGGCATCAAAAAGAGAATCCCTGTCCATAACTACTTCCAGATACTCTCTGGACTCTTTCACATCAGAACAGGCAAACATGCCGGCTGAAAGCAACAGGACATAAAAAATTGACCGGAATATCTTCATAAAAAAAACAGGGAAGGCTTTTTCGGCCTTCCCTGCAAAAGTATCGAAAAAATTATCAGAGGCCGCCGATGCGTACCATTTTCTGCAGGCTTCCACCGTTCCTCAGTTTGGCAGAAACGAAATACAGGCCGGAGGTCCAGTTGCGGACATCGATGGTTTTGATGTTTTCGCAGGAAATGGTGCTGACCAACTGTCCGAGCATATTACGAACCTGAACTTCTCCTGTGAATTCAGCCTGGTTACCAAGGTGAATGTTTAGGGAAGAAGAAGCCGGATTGGGAAATACGCTAAGACCATCAGCAGCAGCGAGCATGGCTGCATTGGATGTAACGGTCTGGCATTCGGATTTAACTTTACAGCCACCGGGGAAGGTAGCTTCCACACAATAAAGGCCGCTTTCGCCAAGCTGGTAGGTAGCACCATTCGCTCCCGGAATGATGCTGTTATTCAGATACCAGGCGAAGGATACCCCGCCGGTGGATGTAGCAGTCAATGTACTTCCGTCTGAAGTAAAGGCTACAGTATTAGCGCTCAGATCCCTTGAAACAGAAGAACTGATGCCGCATTTGTTACGGGCCGTAACGGTAATCTGACCGGCAACGGCAGGACCAAAATTCACTCCGATTTCTCGGATTGAGTCAGCCGTTGAGAAAGTGGCTCCTGAAGGAAGCGTCCATGTAAATGCAGTAGCATTCGGGGAACCGGCTGCAGAGAAAGTTACTCCTGAATCAGAAGGGCATACTCGGGCAAAACCATTGATTCCGGTTGGCTGAACAGCGGGACCAACAAAGAGGCTGCTTGGAGCTCCGGAATAGACAGGAGCAGAAGAGACGACACGGAGTTTATAGCCTGTGCCCGGCTGTAATCCGGACGGAAGGGTAACATTGAAGGTACCACCAGTGGTTCCGGCAAGGGTATCGATTACTGTGCCTCCGATGAAAGATCCGTTTGGCTGTGAAAGCTCAAGGGTGAATGCATTGCTTGCTTCCAGGGGTCCGCCGGTAACAGTGAAAGGAACATCAATGGTTTCTGTTCCGCAAACCACATTAGACGGAAGTGCAACACTCATGACGGCAGGAACCACAGGATCACCAATCATACCAAGCGCAATATCGAGGGAGTCCTTTCCACGGTTCTCACCCCAGACGCCGGCTGTGATTTCAAGGCAGCGACCGGAGGCAGGGAAGCCAGGCTTGTAAATTTCTGCATATGGTGCATTCCAGATAAATCCGGTCTTTAGATTATGAATGGCACCGATGTAAATTCTTTCATTACCATTCCACCAGTAAGGCACCGGAAGCTTGTGCTTGAAGCGAATTACCTTATTGAGAAGGGTTCCTGTCTGACTCAATTCTTCCCCGATAACCTCGGCCTGCCATGCAGTATCGCTTGCGATGGTGAAGCTGTCAATCAGAGAACCACGGCTTCCGCCCGGACCATCGCCAAGGTAAACTTCGACACGGGTGTTAGTAAGAGAATCCTGAACACCGGGAATGTTGACAGAAGCCCAGCCATCCGCATCAGGCCAGATCAGATCAGCGGTGATGTGGGAAATAACCATTGGCTTATATGGTGCATCGAAAATCATTCCACCTGTTGACTGCCTTGAATCGGTAATAGTACCGGGGTTCGGACGGGTGAATTTCAGGTTGAAGGAACCCTGAGTTGAATCAAGGACAATGAGTTTGGTAAAGGTCTGGTTGTTGTTGGCATACTGATCGCCGGACATGGAAGTACTGAGACGAACTTTGAATCCGCCGGCAGTATCGCCGGGGGCAAGCGGCTCAGGGAAACTAACCAGTCTTTCCTCTCCCTGTGCAAGAGAATCCAGCACAATGCTCTGATTATAAATAGCATTGTCGTTGTAATCCGATACCAGCGCCCTCACGGTACATGGAGTAGAAATTTTAACTGTACCGGCATTTTTCACATACGCTTCAATGGTTTTTGGAACGGAAGTAAATGCAACCCCGCCTTTGTTATCAGGATAAAAAACAGCTTTTGCCTGCACGTCAATGAAAGAATAGGTACTGGAAGCAGGATAGCGAACCACGGTGGCAGAATTTGCCGCAGGAAGGCCGAGTGAATTGAATGTTCCGGATGTCAGCCTTCTCCAGCGCATGCCAAGCTGACCAGTAAGGTTTTCCATACCCATGGTAACAACCCCGGTGCTGCCCGTGAAGGCTGGACCGGTGCAGCTCTTATAATTAACCTGAATGTTGTTGGTAGCAGCATCGAGTACAATCTGGAAAGTATTCAGACCTGAAGCTTCTTCCGGGTTACCGGCATTGCCATTCCAGAACCGAACGCTGTCGTAAGTAATAACGAATTTAGATCCGATGGTCTGGTGAAGAATTTTCGCGCCCGGAAGCGGACTTCCGTCTGCAGTACTTACAAAGGTCAGATCGGAAAGCATCGGAGCGATGAAATTATTCTTCCCATCTGTCTGAAAAGGGATGTTGGGCATTCCGTTGGCTCCCTGAGCAATCAGAGCAGACTCACCGAACATGATGTATCCGTTTGAACCAACATAAATTTTGTTGTACGTATTCCAGTAATACTTAAAGTCCAGACCAAGTGAAACTGGTCCGACAATGTTGTCATCACCTAGACCTGTTAGCCGGGTGCCGGTGGATGAAATATCAATCCATTCATAAACAGCAGGGTTATTCGCTGCCAGATTGGTTGAAAAGGTGTAGCCGAAGGCATCAGAACCCGTATTGGTTACCTGGGCCTTCACTGCGGATACTGTCAGCAGACAGCAGGCAATAAATAGTTTTGTAAAATTTCTCATGGTTTCACAATTGAGGCCGCAATATACTTCCCCAATCGAAATGGTAAGAGTCTTATGAAAAAAATCGGAGCAGAACTCAGCTGAATTATTCGCCTGACTCCCCAATGGAATTTTCTTCCGGAAGAATTTCGCGTAAGTCCGGAAGCTCATCCAGCGAATTCAGACCAAAATAATCCATGAACTTTTTGCTGGTACCATACAGAACCGGTTTTCCCGGCAGGCCAGACTTTCCGGTAATGGCGATGAGTTCCTTTTCCAGCAGTTTCTGAACTGCATAATCACAATTTACACCTCTTATTTTCTCTATATCCGGCTTTGTAACCGGCTGTTTGTAGGCAATGATGCTGAGGGTTTCAAGAGCCGAGGGAGAAAGGCGTTTTTTAACCTTCTGTTTCCAGACCTGGGTTACTGAAGACTGGAAAGCGGGTTTGGTGAGAAAATGGTATCCGCCGCCACTTACTTCCAGTCGGAAAGAAAATTCCTCTGAATCATAGCGTTCCTTTAGCTTTCCCAGGATTTCTGCGAGAACCTCTGCATCAATATCATTCTGAAAATTTTCTGATAGCCCGAGGCGGATTTCTTCCAGACTAATGGGTTCAGACGCACAGAAGATTACCGCTTCTGCATGAAGCAGTATGGGGTCCGGTTGCGAAACGCTCACTTATTTCCCGAGTTTTGCTTCAATCGAATGTTGTGTATGCGGAACAGCCCTCAGCCTTTCCTTGGGAATCAGCCTGCCGGTTTCAACGCATACACCATAGGTGCCATTTTTTATCCGGATCATTGCCGTTTCCAGCTGGGCGGTGAACTTCTGAAGCCGGGATGCCATCTGATTGAGATGTTCCTTTTCCGCAGTTTCGGCACCATCTTCCAATGACAGGTATCCACTCCCGGTGAGGTCTGTTCCCTGATCGTTTCTCCGGCTCAGACTTTCCCGGATGTAGGCAAGTTCCTTTTTTGAGTTCGCCAATTTTTCAGCAATAATGCCTTCAAACTCTTTCAATTCCTCTTCGCTGTAGCGAAGCTGAGGTTCTGTAGTAGCCATGTTTCAAATGCAGTAAATCAAAAAGTCGGACAAAAGTAAAAAAAGCGAATGAAAATTTCGTAATTCAATCTGACAGGAAAATTTTTGAAAGGTGAAAATTGTCATGAAAAAATTGCCCGGCTTTTGGGAAATTGCGCACCTTTCAGAAGAATGAGCGTAAAACATCAGGCAGCAGGAAAAAAAATAGCCGCAAGTCTTCAGGCATTCATGTCCCTGCTTTACATGGGCAGCGGTGCTTTTCTTTTTACTTCAGAAAAGGCAAACCGCATTCTTCCTTCAGATTTTATTCCCTGGACAGCTGCTGCCCTGCTTTTATATGGTCTGTTCAGGGCTTACAGAGCATGGAACCAGATAAAACCAAAAGGCATTCGTTTATGAAAAGGACCTTCCTGATAACAGCATTATTATCTGGCCTGCTTTCCTGTGCAGGTGGCGGCAGCAAAGGTCCTGCAGATACTCCAACGCAGGGCAAAATTCACATTGCTGCCGATGAGGCTTTTGCACCGCTGATTGCTGCCGAAATCAATGCTTTTCACGGTTTGTACCCGAAGGCAAAAATCATTCCCCATTATGTATCAGAAACCAAAGCCTACGAACTGCTGATGGCAGACTCCGTTCGACTGGTAATCAGCAGCCGCGATTTTTTGCCGTCAGAAAGGGCTTTTTTCAAAGAAAAAACCATCAAGCCAAACAGCCTGAAAATAGCCACCGATGCCATTGGTCTGGTGCTCAATCAGGAATACGGCGACAGTACGCTGAAAATATCGGAACTGAAGGAAATCCTGACGGGTGGAAAAAACGGTCCATTCAAAGCACTTGTTCTGGATAAAGCCGGCAGCAGCAATGAGATCACACTCCTGAGCAAGCTGGGAATTCCAAAAGCAGCCATTCGTCTGAATGTGCTCTATGCCGGTGGTGACCGGGAAGTCATCAATTTTGTAAATGCCCATCCGGAATCCATCGGTTGCATGGGGGTAAACTGGATCAGCGATTCAGACGATCCACTTCAAATGCGTTTCAAATCCGGAATCCGGGTTGCCGCACTTATGCCTGATTCGGTGGAAAAATTACTCATCGGAGAGCCGGGCTTGCACGACGAAGACTATTTTCAGCCTCTTCAGGCCTATCTGGCACAGGGATTTTATCCGCTCACCCGGGAAGTCTGGGTTTGCAGCAGAGAGGCCCGGAGCGGACTTGGAACCGGGTTTACTGCCTGGCTCTCTTCCGATAAGGGCCAGCGCGTTGTTCTGAAAGCCGGACTCCTTCCCGCCACCATGCCCATACGGGTGGTTAAAATCAAGAAAGACAACGATCTGACCAACTGAAAAACAAAAGCATCCCTTTTCCGTTTCCTCAAGTAATAATTGCTGCCTACTTTTGCGGCCCTTTTAAAGATAATATTTACAGGATTGGTATGTTAAAAAAAGCAGGAATAATACTAGGCGTTTTCCTTTTTCAGTTTCTTCATTCTGCTCAGGCACAAAATATTGCGGAGGGTCTTCGCTGTCTCGACAATGAGCAGTATTCACGGGCAGGTCAGATTTTCCGAAATCTGCTGGCTTCAAAACCTACTGCAGAACATTACTACTATCTTGGTCATTACTACATGAATCTGGAACGTGCTGATTCCGCCCAGGGCATTTATGCTGATTCGGCTAAAATATTGTTTGAAAAAGGAATTCAGGCAGATCCTAAATTCCAGCTGAATTATGTAGGCCTCGGTACCTGGGAAATATTCAAGGACAGGCCGGGACAGGGAAAAATCCTGATTGACAAAGCAGTTCAGGCCTCCCGTGGAAAAGA
>Ga0068872_10001451_pt1 | contig 19105 bp, 14 predicted proteins | sample NOAtaG_7_FD_66441 | JGI IMG/M metagenome (GOLD analysis project Ga0068872, IMG submission 66441) | Freshwater lake microbial communities from Lake Erie, under a cyanobacterial bloom - NOAA_Erie_Diel1S_2200h metaG | ecosystem: Environmental > Aquatic > Freshwater > Lake | place: USA: Ohio, Lake...
ATCGTCATAGGCCTGGCGGATACGGTTACCCGGAAGCGGACCAAATCCAAAAGAAAGATTGACGGTGCCCGTGAGATGGCAGTAACTCATAATGGTGCCGACCCTGCCTTTTACTACCGGCTGGCAGTTTCCTTCTGCATTCCAGCAGGAATCGATTTGCTGGAATATACCCGGAGATACCTCCCATCCGCAATTGTGGGTATGATTACTGGCAAAATTATGGCCCAGTTCATGGGCAATGGTGCTCAGCGTCCAGGAGTATACCGGCAGTTCGGGGAACAGAAAATCAATGTTTGAAAAACCGTACCTGTAATCCGTACAAAGCGCATTGAGGTAGGCTACGCCACCCAGATTCAAAGGTCTTGTGCTGATCAGATGTGCAAGCTGCCCGGGCCAGTTGGCTGCGTTGCCGGCAGCCTGGAAATCATCCAGAGCTGCAAAGGAAGAAGTATATGTATAGGGATCGGGACTGTCCCATATTTTAACCGCCTTCACCCCGATGTTGATGGTTTCTATTTCATACAGAATGGCAGTGCCGGTAAACATGGCCTCAAACTGATTCAGCGTTCCCTGCAGACTTCCGCCTTTCTGGAACATGTCGAAATCACACTCCCAGTATATTTCTGCAAGGCGGCAGGTTGAATCGTTTTGTATGTTGTTTCCTCCTGAACCCGGTGCAGCAGAATTGGAAGGAACAGGTCCGTCGTGGTCGATCCCGCAACGAAAAGGATTTTGCTTTTTCAGGTCTGCATCCAGGTACGAAACATAGTCATTCTCATTGCCGCCCAATGCTGAAGGCAGGGCCGAAATGTTCACATTGCCGTTTTTATCAGAATAAAGGAGAACGAAATTTCCATCCGAAAAAATACTCAGGCTTGCCAGTTCTTTTCCGCGCCGGTTGTTTTTTCCCTTGTAATGATGGGGCATTTCCAGCTGTGTACTTACGTCGCGACCGGAAGCATTAAGAACCTGGAATCCCGGGGCGTGAATATCAGTGGCCTGGAATTCAATGATTTTGATTCCGTCTGGCACAGGCACCTCAAGTTTCAGACTCTGAGGTTCATTTTGAAAGACTTTTCTGACCTGATCCCGGTTAAGGCGAAAAACCACACCACGATTTGCCAGCTTGCTGATGTTTTCCGGATTAATGCGAACATCAGAATGCCATTTTTCCTGAGCAAACAGGGTAAAGGCAGCGAACATAAAAAAAATAAAAACGATGTTTTTCATTTTGAAAAATTGAATTGGCAGAATAATAATTGCTTAAGGCAGGCTTTTGTTTTTAATTTGGCGGAACAGGCCGCAATATAAGAAGCATATTTCCAGACCCAATCCGATTATGGATGAAATGCCACAATCAGAAGTCAGACCTGAAAAAGAGCAGGACGGACAGATTTGCCTGAATTGCCGTCAGGAATTGACTGGTCGTTTTTGCAGTTCATGTGGTCAGGACAGTCGTCCATTTAAACGGTCGCTGGGCAGTATTTTGAGTGGTGCGGCAGAAGGATTGTTCGATCTTGATGGGAAAATCCTGAAAAGTATTATTCCTATTTTAACCTCACCCGGCAAACTGACTCTGGCTTATCTGGATGGAAAAAGAAGGGCTCAGGTAAATCCTTTTCAGCTCTATGCTTTTTTCTCATTCCTCTTTTTTTTTACCAGTATTTACATGCCATCCTTTCTGGAGAAGGAACTGGATACAGGGAAACTGAAGGATGTACCCGAATTTTTGGGTGACTCTGTCAGCAGGGAGGATTCAGTTACGATTGATTTTTTCGATGAAAGATTGGAATTTTCTGCCGGTGATTCCGTCCGAAAACCTCATAAACTTGCTTCCTACGACTCTGTTCAGGCAGTACTTCCTGAATCCCGGAGAGATGGCCTTATTAAGAATTTATTAACCCGGCGATTTTATAATATCGTTGACAGGGCCCAATCCGAAGGAACAACGATTTTTCATGAAGTGGTTCAGAATTTCAAGGATAACATTCCCAATACCCTGATTTTTCTTCTGCCCTTTTTCGCATTGCTTCTCAAACTTTTTTACCTGCGGAGGAACTTCTTTTTCGTTGACCACCTGATTTTTTCCATTCATCAGTTTTGCTTCCTTTTTCTTGTGGGTACCATCTTTTTCATACTAAATCCCATCCTTACAGAAGATGTTGTATACTGGATTTTTGTCGGCCTGATTCTGTACTTTTTAATCGCGATGAAGAGGGTCTACGCTCAGTCCTGGATAAAAACCATTTTGAAATTATTCATGATATCCGTCCTGTACAGCATCATACTGGCAATTGCCCTTTCCATGAATGTTGTATACGCCCTCCTTTTTCAGGTGTAGGATTCTCAGGAAGAAGAAAATCCTAGTCTTTTAAGCTTCTGTTTTTCCTTTCTCCAGTCTTCCTCCACCTTAATCCAGGTTTCCAGAAATACTTTTTTTCCAAAAAACTTTTCCATTTCCATACGCGCTTTGGATGCGATTTTTTTGATGGTACTTCCCTGATGACCGAGCAGTATGGCTTTCTGGGAGTTTCGTTCCACATACAGAACCGCCGATATCCTGAGCAGCTCTTCGCTGTCTTTGAATGATTCCACCAGAACGGCTGTGCTGTAGGGAACTTCTTTTTCTGTATGAAAAAATACCTGTTCGCGTATCATCTCCGCGGCAATGAAGCGTTCGCTTTGTTCCGTGAGCTGGTCCAGCGGATAGTAGGGGGGGCTCAGGGGTGTTTTTTCCAGAAGCCAGGCCATGAGGCCTTCCAGATTGAATTTTTCCTTCGCCGATACGGCAAGAATTTCAGCTTCCGGAAGGGCTGATTTCCAGTCTTCCATCTTCTGTACAATTTCCTCCTGACTGGACTTGTCTATTTTATTGATTACCAGCAATACCGGTAGTTTTACGGAGGATAAAATTTCCAGCAGTTCCGGATCCGTACCGGGCTTCAGGCAATCGGTTACAGCCAGCACCAGGTCGGCATCCTCAAGTGCATTTTCCACAAAATGCATCATGGAATTCTGGAGCTCGTAGGCAGGCTTTATAAGGCCAGGCGTATCGCTGTAAACCAGCTGGTATTTATCTCCGCTCAGAATTCCGAAGACCCGGTTTCGGGTGGTGGAGGCCTTGTGTGATACAATGCTCAGCTTTTCCCCGACAAGGGCGTTCATCAGGGTGGATTTCCCTACATTGGGTTTACCGATGATGGCGATGAATCCTGCCCGGAAATCCTCCGGGATGTTGTCGATGGGAAGTCCCGGTTCTATTTCGTTCATGGTGCAAAGATGACAGGATGCTGCATTTTTTTTCGTCACAGCTCAAATCTTGCCGCATCTTTGCAGCCATGGCACTTACCCGTAATACGAAAATCGGCATCCTTCTGACCTTCGTCATCGTTGTAATTTCCTCTGTCTTTTACTTTTATCAGGTGTTTTTTGCCAGTAATTTTCTGGTAGGCAGGGAGAAGTCCGGCTGGCTTTACATTCCAAAGGGCGGTGATTTTCAGTCTGTCAAAGACTCTCTGGAAAAAAACGACCTGGTCCACGACTTTCTTCCCTTTGCTTTTGTTTCAAAAATTATGGGATATCAGGATGCCGTGAAGCCGGGTGCCTATGAGATTCAGCCAAATGAGAACAATTTTTCGCTGATTCGCAGGCTCAGAACAGGAAGGCAGACACCGGTAAAACTCACTTTTACTTCCTTCCGCACCAAAAGACAGCTCGCGGAAAAGTTTGATCAGAAACTGGAGATTTCAGCAACTGAACTTCTGAGTGCACTCTCAAAAAGTGAAGTACAGGAAAAATATGGTCTGGATTCAGCCAACATCATAAGTCTGTTTGTTCCCGACAGCTACGAGGTTTACTGGACCATTTCTACGGAAGAACTTCTGGAAAAAATGGCGAAGGCTTACAGGCGCTTCTGGACGGAGGAGCGAATTGCTGCTGCTGCTAAAACCGGATTTTCTCCTGCCCAGATAATGACCATTGCGAGTATTGTGCAGGCAGAGACCAACAAGACCGATGAAATGCCGCGCGTTGCCGGCGTTTACCTCAACAGGCTTCGGCAGAATATGCCTCTGCAGGCCGACCCGACAGTTGTGTATGCAGTTGGAGACTTTAGCATCAAGCGGGTATTGAGCGGACATAAGGAAAAAGATTCTCCCTACAACACCTATAAATATGGCGGGCTCCCTCCCGGACCCATTGCCATTGCCATTAAACCAGCTATGGAAGCAGTGCTTCATCCGGAGCAGCATGACTTCCTTTTCTTCTGTGCCCGGGAGGATTTCTCAGGATACCACAATTTTACAAAGGATTTCAATGAGCACCTGAAAAATGCCCGGACTTATCAGGCTGCGCTGAACAAAGCCGGAATTTTCTGATGGAAGCTTATTTTGAAAGGCTGAAAAAAAAGTGGGGTATTGAGTCCAATGTCCAGCTGGCGCTGGTTTTCGTGGTATTTGCCATTACTGGCTCTGGATCTGTAAGGTTATCCGGTCCTGTTCTCGATTTTTTGGGAATAAATTCCCTGGAAAACAACTGGATCAGGATTCCGCTGAGGCTGATTCTGATTTTCCCCGTATATCAGGTTTTACTTCTTGTTGTAGCCGCCTTATTCGGGCAGTTCCGCTTCTTTCTGAATCTTCAGAAAAGATGGTTCAGGATAAAATAATTCCCTTGTTAACGGGCGATTTTTGAATCTGACAGAACCCCGACAAAAATATCTTCTTCGCCTCCGGAAACGAGCGGCATCTTTCCGAATGTGGGTTTACCTGTGAAGGAACCGCAGACATGCAGACGGCCCTGGCTGTTGATTTTCTTTCCTTCACAGGTAAAACTGGTATTGAATGGCAGTTTTTTAAGATCATCAAGATTGCCTCTTGTATCCCACTTTGCCATGTAAAACTGGTTGTCAAAATCAGCAGTCAGGGATTTCCGGCCGTGCTCGATCAATGTACTGAATTGACCGGCCATCAGGATGGATTTTCCATTCGGAAGCAATTCCAGGGCCAGAGCATCATCTGTCTGAGAACCTCCCAATGCTGAAATCCATCGGATACTGCCTCCTTTCTCTATGGCCAGAACAAAGGCATCTGTCTGGCCCTTCGATGAGGCGGTGACTTCACCAAAATTCATCTCACCCGAAAATTTTCCTGAAATGTAAGAGGTGCCCTGAAGATCTGTAACGGCGTCGTGGATGCTGCATTGTGCGTCCTGGCCGGAAAATACCTTGGTCCAGACCACTTCACTTGTTGATTCATACAGAATAACAGCGCCGGACTTGGAACTGCTTCCTTCATAAACCTGATCATTTACGTACATAAACTGGTCGAAAACAGCGCCTGCCAGTACACGGCCCCAGGGATCTGTTTTCAAAACGCTCAATTCTTCAAAGCCGGGTCCTCCGAAAACGCGGGTCCATGTCCGGTTGCCTTCCCAGTCGAGTTTACATACGAAGCCATCTGTCTGGCCCCTGTTAAGCTTGATTTTGTCGTTATCAAAATTGCCTGAATAAACCCCGCCTATAAATACACCACCCTGATCGGTAACAGCAATGGCGCTTGAAATGGCGGTACCGGCAGTGCCCAGGGTTTTCACCCACACCACATTTCCTTTTGGATTTATTTTTGCCGTAAAAAGATCATTGCCTTTTGAATACAATTCGTAATCACCGAATTGGGCTGAATCGGTGTAAACGCCGGTAATGTAAAGGTTGCCTTCCGGATCACCGGTTATGGCTGTTGCGAAATCGTCCAGTTTGCCTCCGAATGTTTTAACCCAGACTAATCCACCGCTGCTGTTGAAATGGGCCACATATACATCACCGCCTCCGCGGCTTACTACTTCAGACTTGTAGAATTTTGCTGAACCGCTGATGCTGCCGGTAACGAACACATCACCCTGTTCATTTGCCCAAAGTCCGTTTGCCAGATCCGGACTGGCTCCGCCGGCGCGTTTAAGCCATTCAATCTGAGCAAATGCTGTGCTTCCCCAGAGGAAAAGTACAACGGACAAAATCTTAGCAGGCACCTTTGTGGTTGTGAAATAAAGTTCAAATAAAACAGGTGAAAGTGGATTTTTAAAAAACCCATTCATTTTTTAAAAAATATATTCACTTAAAGGAAATCAGGATGCTGTCTGTAATTGCTTTTTCAGGTCATCCACTGTCCGCCTGAAGGCCTTATCTGTGTCAATCAGGTTATGTACGCACTGAACGGCATGAATCACCGTGCTGTGGTCTCTGCCGCCGAAATACTGGCCGATTTGCTTGAGTGAGTAGTCGGTATATTCCTTGGCAAAATACATGGCAACCTGCCTGGCAGTAGCTACTTCTTTTCTTCTTGTTTTATCTTTCAGATCATCAACTGAAATGGAAAAATAGCTGGAAACAGAGCGTTGAATTTTTTCAATATTGACTTCCTTCTCAATGTTGTTTACAATGTTCTCGAGGATTTTCCTTGCCTGACTGAGGTCGAATTCCCGTTTGCTCAGGGAACTGTGCGCAATCAGGGAAATCAGGGCGCCTTCCAGCTCGCGGATGTTGGTATCGATGTTGGCGGCAAGGTATTCCACCACATCCATGGGCATGTGCATGCCGTCGTTTTGCATCTTCTTGTGGATGATGGCCATCCTTGTCTCAAAATCCGGCTGCTGGAGGTCCGCAGTAAGTCCCCATTTGAACCGGGAAATCAGACGCTCGTGCATTCCTTTCAAATCCTTCGGAGGGCAGTCTGAACTCATAATAATCTGCTTTCCGGCCTGCTGAAGGTGGTTGAAAATGTGGAAGAAAATTTCCTGTGTCTTCTCTTTGCCCGCCAGAAACTGAATATCATCCACTACCAGAACATCCATATTCATGTAGTGCTCGGTAAAATCACTGGCTGCATTTTTTGTCAGCGATTCAATGAACTGGTTGGTGAACTTTTCAGATGAAATATAGATTACCTTTTTGCTGGGGTCGATTTCGCGGATTTTGTTCCCGATGGCATGCATCAAATGGGTTTTGCCAAGACCTACACCACCATAGAGCATGAGCGGATTAAAGGAAGTGATGCCTGGCTTCGAGGCAACGGCCAGACCCGCAGACCGCGCCAGGCGGTTGCAATCGCCCTCTACAAAATTTTCAAAGCTGTAGGAGGGTATCAGATTGGAATCATCAAACAACCGGTCTTTTTCAAGACGATGATGGAAAGCCGATTTACTTTTCTCACGGATGTCTGCGGCCGGACCAGAAGGCAAAACAGAACCCATTCCATAAGGAGTACCCTGATTGGGAAGCGTGAGGTGCAGAGGACGATGGTTACGGTCGCCCCGGTCCACTACAATGGAATACTCCAGTCTGGCTCCTGCACCCAGAACAGAGGCCAGTGCTTCCTGAAGCTCTTTTACAAAATGTTCTTCCAGCCACTCATAAAAATACTGGGATGGAACCTCAATGGTAAGGCATTGTCCGTGGAGAGAAAGTGGTGAAACCGGTTCAAACCATGTTGAAAAGGATTTTTCATCAACCTTAGACCGAAGGATTTGAAGACACTGATTCCATGCACTCTTGTGGTTCATTACAACGCGGAAATAAAAAGTAAGGGTAAGGGTACAAACTTGCGCAAGCCGGGTGAACTTTGAAAGCCTGACGAACTGACTTCACTGCTTTGTCCGGACTTTTTTTTGAAAAAAAATTTGGAAGAAGATATGTGCCACTAAATTTCAGCATTTTAGAAAATGACTTAATGAAAACACAGGGCACATTTTTTTGAAACTTTCATTTTTTTCTGATGAATGTCAGAAGGAAAAGGAGTCCGGTCCATATTTTCATTTTATCCTGTTCCTGCAGAATTAGAATCCATTTCTTGTGTTATTTCGTTTTAGTAAAATTGGATGTCAAATCTTGATTCTTTAAACATATTCCCAGCCATGACCCTAAAGAGGTTGCCGTCTTATGGACCTGAATTCTTCAGCATTCTGCTGTTAATGCTGTTTTGCACCCGAAATCTTAAGGCTCAGAATTGTCCGCCCCGTGATGCTCTGGTTAAGGCCGGACTGCTGGAAATTCAGAAAGAAATTCCTGGTATTCTGGTGGATCTGCGATACTCAGGCACCAATAATTTTACCGGTAAAGACTTGTATGGCTGCCTTTCAGAAGCATTCGGAAGGCCGGAACTTATCAGCAAGTTAAAGGCGGCTGACCAGATTCTGCAGGCAAGAAAACCAGGTTGCCGCTTTGTAATCTTTGATGCTGCACGGCCACTTCGTTCTCAGCGAGCCTTGTGGAATGCCATTCAGCTGCCTGAATCAAAGAAGCATATCTATGTGGCCGATCCCAAAAAAGGCTCTATCCATAATTATGGCTGTGCCCTTGATATCAGCATCGTGAATGAAAAGGGAATTCCGCTGGACATGGGCACAGAGTTTGATTTTTTCGGCGAAATGGCCCAGCCCCGCTGTGAATCGAAAATGCTGGAAAAAGGTAAACTTACCAGAAGACAGCTGAAAAATCGAATGCTGCTTCGGTCCTGCATGAAAAAGGCAGGATTTTCCGGTACCAGTTCCGAGTGGTGGCACTTTAATGCCTGCTCCTTGCGACAGGCAAAACAGCGCTATGCCATCATTCCATAATCCGGAAAATGGCGGTAGCTTTTGAAGCCCGATAACAATTCATTCTGATTGCTTTGGGCTTAAAATGTGGATAAGTTCAGGGACTTATCCACATTATCCACAAAAAATGCCGACTTATCCACATTCGATATTGAAGACCCAACTTGTAAACAAGCATGTATTTATTCCACAGAATGGTGCAAAATTACCTTTTTATAAAGTCTGAAATCTCCATGATACCTGCTCCGAACCGGGGGCCGGGACGGCTTGCCAAGTCGTCATTCAGGGGATATATTTTTTTGTTTTTGTAGGCTTTGATTCTTTTTAGTTCGGGATAGATGCTGAAAAAGGTGCTGTCCATTTTACCAAAGCTTCCTCCGAAAATAATGTCAGGGTCCAGGGCCAGTACCTGCTCTCTTTCAAGCATCGGGTAGGCCTTTTCCAGCTTTTGATCAAGGGCATTTTTTCCTCCGGCCAGCCACATTTTTTCGCTCATCCAGGTTTCAGCTCCATAGGCGAAAATCGGATTTGTCCATGTAAGAGCCAGCATGCGCGGCCTTTCCCCGGCACTTATGGCAGAAGACTTCTTTTCAAGTTTATCAAGCAGATTCCGAAGGCTGTCGCAAACCAGAACTGCTTTTTCACCGGCTTCAGTCCAGACACGGATGGAATCCATGGCATCTGTAATATCCCGGATTTTGCGATAGGAAAACATCAGGACCGGAATATTCAAATCCTTAAGGCGATGAAAGTCTGCCACCGAAGTGATTCCTTCTTCGGTCAGGACCAGATCGGGCTTAAGTTTTACAATGGCTTCAAAATCAAGCGGCATCACATTCACAACCTGTTTTCCTTTGATTCTATCCGGCGGAAAATTGCAATGTGGAGTTACAGCTGCAATGCTGGAATCAGGCAGAAGCGCAAACAGCATTTCTGAAATGGCAGGACTCAGTGCCATCACCCGGAGAGGGCCTTTCTTTACAAGCGCGGTGTTGCCGGATTGATCGCGGAGTATTCGGGTATTCTGTTCTTTTCTTTTATTGCCATTTACGCAGGAAACAAGCGAAAAAAGCAGAGTAAAAAGCAGAAAAACCGGAGAGAGTCGAATTTCCCTAACTTCGCGGCTTAAACTGTTCCGAATGATTGTTGTTACGGGAGCTGCCGGATTCATAGCAAGCTGTTTGATTGCAAAGCTAAACCAGGATGGCTTCAGGTCCATTGTGGCGGTGGATGATTTTTCCAGAAAAGACAAGGAAGCAAACCTGGCAGGAAAAGAAATATTCCGTTTTGTTGACAGAATGGACTTCCCGGACTGGCTGAGAAAAAATGCCCTGGAAACGGAGTTTGTTTTTCACCTGGGAGCCCGTACGGATACCACGGAAACCTCCGTTGAGATCTTTGACCGGCTTAATCTCAATTATTCAAGGGATGTATGGAACATCTGTACCGAATTTCAGATTCCCCTGGTATATGCATCTTCGGCGGCAACCTATGGCGCAGGTGAAAGAGGGTATGAGGATAATCAGGATGAAATCCCTTTTCTTAAGCCTCTTAATCCCTATGCACAATCAAAGCAGGATTTTGATGTATGGGTACTAACTCAAAAAAAGGTGCCCTTTTTCTGGGCAGGCCTGAAATTTTTCAATGTATACGGACCGAACGAATACCATAAGGGCCGCATGGCTTCGGTAGTCTTTCATGCATTCAGACAAATCAGGGAAAGCGGCAGCATGACCCTGTTCGAGTCTCACCGCGAAGGAATTTTGCACGGTCAGCAGATGCGCGATTTTATTCACATCAGTGATGTTACTGAAGTCTGCCTCTGGCTGATGAAAAACAGGAAGAAATCCGGGATATTCAATCTGGGGACCGGCAAGGCCAGGAGTTTTCTTGATCTCGCATCTGCTGTTTTCCGCGCCATGAATCTTGAAGAGAACATTCGGTTTGTCCCTACGCCAATGGAAATCCGGGATTCATACCAGTATTTTACAGAAGCCCGCATGGAAAAACTCCGCGCAGCCGGCTACACGCATTCTTTTACTTCGCTGGAGGATGGAATCAGTGATTATGTTCAGCAATACCTGATTCCGGGAAAGAATCAATAAAAAAAAGCCTCCCCAATAAGGGCAGGCCTTTTCTTTCACTTTTCAACCCAAAAATAAAACGTGTGTTCTATCAGATACGAATGTCCGGGAAATCTGAATCTGTCCCAAAATTCTCCGTTGAAATCTATGATTTCCTGTATAAATGACCTGATTTTCTCTTTGAATTATTTAAGCAATAACAATTTGCACATGTGCAACTGAATCATATCAGCCTACGAACGATGAGCCGTAAAGAAAGGACAAATGCCATTATTGAATTCTTCAAGTCTACACAAGCTCCGGCAGAAACAGAACTGCATTTTTCAAGTCCGTTTCAGCTTCTGGTTGCTGTTGTTTTATCGGCGCAGTGTACAGACAAGCGCATCAATCAGGTAACGCCGGCACTGTTCAGCCGCTTTCCGGATCCGGAGTCCATGGCTGCAGCTGGTTTTGAGGAGATTTTTTCCCTGATAAAAAGTGTATCCTACCCAAACAACAAGGCAAAACATCTGATGGCACTGAGTAAAATGCTGGTTGCTGATTTTGGTTCGGAGGTTCCGGATACCGTGGAAAAATTGCAGAAACTCCCGGGTGTTGGCAGGAAAACGGCCAATGTGATTGTATCCGTGATTTACAGCACGCCTGCCATGGCAGTGGATACCCATGTTTTCCGGGTAAGCCGTCGTCTCGGTATTGTGTCTCAGACGGCAAAGACACCCCTGGCAGTGGAAAAACAGCTCTACAAGGTTATTCCGGAGAGCGATGTTCCGATGGCGCATCACTGGCTGATTCTGCATGGCCGCTATGTCTGCCTGGCCCGGAAACCCAAATGCGCTGAATGCGGCCTGAAGGAATTCTGTGCTTTCTTTAAAAAGAACCCGCTGAGCGAGCTTCCTCCGGCTCGTAAATAAAGCAGGCTTTCTGAAGGTCCTTCCAGTAGGAGGGATAGGATTTGCCCACCACTCTTTCATCTGAAAAAAATGCACTTCTGTCTTTTCCTGCGAGCAGGATGGAAAGTGCCATGGCAATCCGGTGGTCTCCGTGACATTCAAACTGAGGAGGATTTACCGGCCAGTTTCCGGCACTGGCTTCGAGCGATGCCGCATCACCGCCGGGGTGGATTTTCAATTCTGTTCCCGCCTTGTTCAGTTCTTCACGGATGACCTGCAAACGGTCGCTTTCCTTGATGCTGAGAGATGAAAGTCCGGAAAAATCGCCCTTTCTGCCGCTTGCTGCACAAAGGCAGATGAAAGTGAGTGCGAGGTCGGGACAATCATGGAAAGAAAAACTGAACATAGCGTTCTCCTTTGTCTCTGAGCCTTTGATAATGCGGATTCCTCCGGGCACAGCCTGGGTTTGTACATTCCAGAAAGTTGCCAGATCTGCGGCAATCCGATCGCCCTGCGTACTGTCCTGCTCCAGGCCGGGAAAATCAAAGCTGCTGCCCTCCGGCAGGCAGGCCAGAATGGCGTACCAGTAGGAGGCTGCCGACCAGTCTGCACCGCAGGAAAGTTGTACTTCGTTCCAGGGCTGAGGCGGAATCCGGATGAATTCACGGTCCGCATGCAGACGGAGTCCGGCCTTTTTCATCAGGGAAGCCGTCAGCTCCAGGTAAGGAAAAGAACCCGTCTTGCCTTCCAGCCTGATGCTAATGCCTTCCGGCAGGGCAGGGGCTGCCATCATCAGGGACGAAACAAATTGGGAGCTTTTCACATTTTCCATCTCCAGCTCATGCATTCCGGAATAGGAAAATCCCGAAAGCTCCAGGGGCGGAAATCCTTCTTTTCCTGTGTAGGAAATCCGGCAACCAAGTTTCCGAAGCGCATCCACGAGTTCTCCGATCGGCCGGTTCTGCATTCTTTCACTGCCGCTGATGATGCACTTTCTTCCGCTCAGTGCCAGAAATGAAGTAAGGAAGCGCAGCGTTGTCCCTGCATCTTCAGCATCGTAATACCCAGTATTTTCCTGTAAAAGAAGTTTTTGAAGCAGTTGGCTGTCTGCTGCTTCCGAAAGTTGATTCACGTTGATTTTTCCTCCCGACCAGGCAGAGAGAATGAGGGCCCGGTTGCATTCGCTCTTGGAAAGCGGCAGGCTTATTTCGGCATGAACCTGCCCTCCATGCCTGAATTCAAGTTTTATCATGATTCAAAAAAAATCCTCCCGGAGGAGGACTTTCATGTAAACAAAGTGGAACCATCAGGGGGTTACAGTTCCTGCAGGCTTGTCTGTAATAGACTCTTCCTGCTTGGCTAAGTCCATATCAAAAAGAAGGGAAAATCGCAGGGTTTCTGCCAGCGGGTGATTGCTCTGCACCGGCAGGAGGTAGGCGAAATCAAGGCCAAAGGTCTGGTAGCGTATGCCGATACCAGCCGTAAAGTATTTCCGGTTACCTTTATTTTCGGCCTCATGAAAATACCCTCCGCGAACGGCAAACTGGTTGTCGTACCAGTATTCCACACCACCGCCGATCATGAGTTCCTGCATTTTCTCCTTAAAGCCATCAGGTGCCTTGTACAGGGATTCGGCCATACCTTCTATCCAGCCCTGATCGCTTGTGCCCAGGGAAATTGAATCTACATTTCCAGTTGGGGTTGGGACCAGGGTTTTGGCTATATCCACCAGAAAGGTCACCTTGTTGTAGGCATCGAGCTCCAAAGTAAGCGCAGGTCCGAAGCGCAGCGTTGACGGAATAAAATCCCGGCGGTTGTCATCGGTATAGGAAATTTTTGGTCCGATATTGCTGAGAGCCAGTCCGAATGAAAAATTAGCAGGATTGCCGCCAAGGCTGATGTCCTTGTTAAAATGCATGCCCAGATCAACAGCCACGGAATTGGCTGGTCTGCTCTGACCAGCTGTCCCTGCACCTGCAGAGAAGGATCCTGTCAGATTGGAATGAAAATATTTGAGTCCTACACCAAGACTAAGATTTTTGGAGAGTACCCGGGAATAAGTCGGACAAATGGCAAATTCGTTGGGATTCAATGTGCCCATACTGGCACCGGATTGGTCAGTCATCTGGATACTTCCCAGATTAAAATAAGTGAATCCTAAACCGATGGCGCTTTGTGCATTGGGCTTGTAATAACCGCTGAGATAACCCAGATAAACATCATTCACGCCGAGGCCGCGCAGCCATGGACTTACAGAAACCGAACCGCCCATGGACTTACTCGCCCTGGCCAGACGGCCCGGATTCCAGAAGATGGCATTCTGATCACCGCTGAGCGAAACGCCGGCATCACCGAGGGCCGCAGAGCGGGCATCCGGAGTAATACCGAGAAAGGGAACAGCGGTAGTGATAACCCGGTAATCCAGTGGTTTGCCATTGGCATCAAAATTTCCCTGTGCAGAAGCAAGCTGGCTTCCGGCGATGAGTAATGCACTCAGGTAACATGCTTTTTTTGTCATTCTGAAGAAGATAGGGTGGCAGTGTGTCGGTAGGTTATAACTTAATTATTTATGGCAGCAAATGTCAGTTAATCAGAATCAATTTCTTGGTGATTTTAAACTCTCCCTCAGCCGTGTCAGATTTGAGGCGGATTCGGCAAAAATACAGACCCTGCTTTAATTTTTCGTTGCCGGGTCCGCGGCCATCCCAGGATAATTCTCCGTCGGCTCCCGGGCGGGAAGAAGATGTCTCAAAATCCCATCCTTTTGTGGCCACCACCCGACCGGCAAGGTCCAGAATTTCAACCTGAATTTTTGCACTTTCACCCGCAAAGGCAGATTCCAGCTGGAAGTAAACTTTGTCGGTGAATGGATTAGGATAAATTTTTACTTCCTTGGCAATCAGATCGTTAATTCCGCTGATTCCTACTTCAAAATAAATAACTGCCTCAGCAGAGTTATTAAAATTATCCCATCCCTTCACTCTGATACGATGAAGACCGGCACTCAGACCGCGAAGCGGAAAACGCAGGCGGCCGCTCTGGTAACTACCCTCATCGTTTTCAAAAAACTCATTCAGAATGAAGGTCTGATCCTCATCGAGAACTGCCACCAGATCGTGACCAAGACCAAGTCCGGTAGCATTTATTCCGCTTTCAGAATCGTGCAGAAAAACAAGCAAATCGGCATTTTCACCGGTAAGTCCGTAATTAACAAAGGTGGTGTCGTTCATGAACAGCCGGATCTGCGGCCCGTTCTGGTCGGAAATAGGGTTGGGGTTGAGGCCGCCAACCTTCAGCCCGGTTCGGAAACCGGCTGCATCCCTGATTGATGTGGTGTCCATGGCATAGAGACTGACCCTGCCATTTCCGGTGAGGTAGGAGATGTCGGCAGAAACATAAAATTTCATAGAGAATCTGCCATCCTTAACAGCAGCACTTCCATTGTACAGAACGCTTCTCTGATAAGGGTAATTGGTATTGGTGCAGGGTTCACCATCAATGATACTGAGCACACCGGGTCTGTCGAGCAAGGTTGCAAATGCGCGTCCCTGGAAAGTACTGTCACGGTTGCCTGCATTATCCCTTACTTCTCCATCCACCTCTACAAGGTCAAGGCCCCGGACTGTATCTTTTATACTGGTAATGCCGATTTCTTCTTCCGGGAAAGCAAATGCCGCCGAAGGATCACCCAGGAGGGTGAAGCCACGATTGGAAATTTTATCTGTATTAGTGTTTTTGGCCTCCCGGATGGCATCGCCCATACGCCCGAACTTTCCATCGAGCGGCTTGAAAAGAGTCTGATAAAAACTCTGATTGATGGCAAAATTATTCGCCGAACCCACCGGTCTTCCCGTGGTCATGATGCCAATGGCTCCACCCCTTGGATTCAGCAGAAGGCTTTCGGCTCCGGACAGCTGACCCGGGTGGTCATGCCTGCCGAAATCGCAGGTTGCCGTAATGAAGAACGACAGGTTATCATAATTCTGCAGCTTGTCAATCATTTCACTGGTAAACAAAAACTCATCGGCCCACACGGTTTCGCCGCCGTGGCCGGTATAGTTCACAATCAGATTGCCTTTTTCAATGGAAGATAGAAGGTCGTTGGTAGCAGCCGGACTGGTATAGCCTCCTGCCCCTGCAATACGCTCATAGGCGCCGATGAACAGTTTTTTTACAATGGCTTTATTGTTTCTGGACAGGAGGGATTCAGACAGTTCATTGGATTGCCGGCTGTGTTCGCAGTAATCACCGTTATCAGCCACAAAAGTGTAGCGGTTCCGCCAGCGTCCAAGGCATTTTTTGGAAGAACCATAGTGAATTAGTTTGTCTACCAGCAACCTTGCTTCCGTTTCATCTTTACACGGCAGTCTGCCAACACCAATATCAATAAGATCATTGGTTCCCCAGTCTCCTTTGTTTTTGGCGAGAATTCCAAAATAATCATCTGAAGCATAGCTGCTAAGAATGTACAGTGAGGAAGGACTTTCATAGGTTGGCATAAAGTTGGAATTGCCCTCAACCCGGTTTTTATAATCGTAAGAAGCATCACCAAACAAAAGCAGGTAGCGCAGCCGGCTGCTGTCCGGGTTCTTGTAATAAAGATGCATGGCAAAATTCCGGATTGCCGTGATGTCCTGGGCGCCGGATGAAAATTCATTGTATACCTGCTGATGGGTAACAACTTCCACATCCATCCTGTCATGATTCCGCCTGAAGTCGGCTAACCTGTAGGCCTGGTCCAGGAAGGCAGGATGGCTTACAATCAGAAGGGTAGGAGTAGCCAGCCCACGAAGATTCTGATTGGGTATTCTTTGCAGGAGTTCCGGACTCAATACATCAGAAGGAGAAAAAGCATAGAATTCTTTCAGGGTATCATGAAGAATGCTGAAGCTGTTTCCGGAAAGGGCTATCTGCCGGATGGTATCGGTCCGGCTTACATCCCAGATTCGGCTGTCCGCCGGCAGATTGCTCAGCTGGTAATTCACAACACTTCCTTTGTGCTCAAAAGAACGGAATCCGAAGCCCTTGCTTCTCCAGTCCAGACTTCTCCAGCCGGTAACTTCCACAAAATTGAGGTAGCCGATGGATTCCGGATTGCCCGCTTTCTGATAACTTATGGTCAGGTTGAGGGATGATGTTCCTGCACTGGCTTTGAATTTTCGGAGAGCGTTGATATCTCTACCATAATAACCAAAGGTTGAATTAAGATTCACAGGCTCAGGAGCTGCTTCATCCAGATTGGTGCCATTTACCTGAAAGCGGAAGGGATATTTAATGCCGCTGCGGGCCATTACCCCAAAACGCAGCCGAAGGACTGAGTCCGTATTTAAACCTGCTGCAGAGAAACTGATGTCCCTGGATGTGTTGAAATCGAAAACATCCGCGTACCATACTCTTCCAAGGGACAAGACATTTATTTTTTCCGGGGCATAAATCCAGCGCTCAGGATAATGGCTCAGGCTGAAGACAGGCGAAGGGTCGGAATCTGCCTGACTCACTCTTTTTCCGGCAGCATCCTGTGTGAAGGAAATAAAATAGTAGGATGTGTCTGAATAGATGTTGTTCCGGAATTCGTAAGCCCTGTTGCTGGCATTGAGCGTCCAGGTATGCGGTTCTTCACCATAAAAGAAAATCCGGTCGCTTCGATTGAAAACGCCGTCACCGCCATCTTCCACCTGAATGGGAATTTCACGAATGTCTTTGAAGTTGAAATCACGGTTGGCTTCCGAAAGCTGTTTTCCACCGCTGCCGAACATCCGGATTTTTCCTGAAGCTTTTCCCTCCAGATCAAGCCCAAGTGCCTGAAGATCGGAGTGCCTGAGCTGGTAAACTCCGCTGCGGGTGAGGCCGATTTTAACCCAGGTGCCGCTTGCAAAAACGCTGTTTGGCTGGCTGGTAACTGCATCCGGAACTTCGGAATAGGGTTTTCTCAAATTTGTGCCGCTGACTTCAATTTCGGCCGACCTAAGTTTTTCCCATCCATTTTTTCCGGCTCTAACCAGCCTTATTTCCAGACGGCTTCCGCGTGTTTTTCTCCTTTCGGAAGGAAAAATCCGGAAGGCGTTCCGGTCCTCCTTTAAAAAAATTGTATCGAGGGCAGGAATTTCCCAGAAGGGCACTTCATCCCAGACATCATTACGGAAAATCAGGTTTTCTGCCTGCATACCTGCCAGGAATTCCTGCCAGATGGCAGTCTGGGGATTTTGGCCGTCAAAACCGCATCCGCGACAACCGAGACTTGAAAATTCACCCGTACGAAGTACCACTTTGTTTACAGGTGACCATTCTGGTCTGATAGTAAAAACAAGTTTTTTCTGCTGGGCAAACCCTGAATAGGAGGCCAGGGCAAAAAGTAATATGACAAGCCTTTGACGGATTAATGACATGGCTGGTAAAACGATAATTGTTACCTTAAATTTCAAATGTAAACGAAAAAATGATGCCAATGCCTTATGAAATTATTCCATCCATCTGTTCGGCATTCTGAATTTGGGTACTTGTCAGATTTTGCCCGGGATTTTGCTTTCCGTTTGGAGAAACTGAAAAACAAAGGAAAGCAGCAGGTAAACCGGATAAAGAACAGGTACTGCATCTTTTTGAAGAAAAACAGCAAGCAGGAGTCCGGTAACCAGCAAGAGGAATTTATCAAGATTAGCTTTGAGTCCCTTGCGCGACACCTTAAGGGAAATAATCCGGAAAGGCGAAACCAGAAGAAGGCTGGAAACAATTATGACGGAAGCCAGCAGCGTGGCATTCATTTCAGCATCCGCCAGAATACCATCCCCGAAAAAAATCCGCTCAAAAAGGAATAATAGGAAAAAGGCATTGGCAGGGGTAGGTACTCCGGTAAAGCTGTCAGATTGCCCCGGGTCATTATTAAATCTCGCCAGCCGTATGACCGAAAACAACGGGGTGGAAAGTGCCAGCCAGGCCAGTTCGCCGGCCTGCAGATTTTTCAGGCAGAGGTATCCTGCAAGCCCGGGCAGTACTCCAAAAGTGACGGCATCAGCCAGCGAATCAAGGTCTTTTCCGATGGGGGATGCAGAACCGAGAAGCCTTGCGGCGAATCCATCGAAAAAGTCGGCAATGCCGGCCAGAAAAACCAGAATACACAGTTCCGGCAATGCTTCAATTCCGTTTTCTGCCAGCAGGACCAGACCAATCAGGCCGCAGGTAAGGTTAAGGCAGGTAAGGAGGTTGGGGATGTTTTGTCTCAAAAAATTCATCGGGAGGCAAACCAAAGAAAAAATGACCTGATTCTTATTGTTGCCCGTCAAAGGAATGAAAAATAAAATTCTTCTGAACCGGTTTGCCGGAACATTGCACCTTAATTTTTATTGATTTGCACAAAAATCATGGGACTGATTCTGCGCATAGCCTTCCGTTATCTGCTCGCACTGAGGAGAGCCTCTACGATTCAGATTTTGTCTCTACTTTCATTTGCGGGTGTTTTACTCGGAAGTCTGGCCATGATGCTGGTTTTATCGGCCTTTAATGGCTTTGAAGGCCTTCTCAAACGGGTCTATCACAATCAGGATCCGGATC
>Ga0068872_10001453_pt1 | contig 19093 bp, 16 predicted proteins | sample NOAtaG_7_FD_66441 | JGI IMG/M metagenome (GOLD analysis project Ga0068872, IMG submission 66441) | Freshwater lake microbial communities from Lake Erie, under a cyanobacterial bloom - NOAA_Erie_Diel1S_2200h metaG | ecosystem: Environmental > Aquatic > Freshwater > Lake | place: USA: Ohio, Lake...
GATAGCATCATCTTCGATCATACTAGTTTTAATTTTACGTTTTCCAATGCTAGCCACGCCTAAATTGTCTACAGTTATATCGCCAGATATAGAAAATTCAGGCGTAGATAGTATTGGATTTCCATCATTAGACGCAACTTCTGAAATATTCGTAATCAATCCCTTGGAATTTACAGTAATTGTTGCAGATTTATATGTTCCAGCAATTATAGATGTATCAGCTAATTTATCAATTGTAACAGATCCAGGTGTAATCGTAACAAAACCAGTATTATCTATTGTCGCGTCTCCATTCATAGTAACTTTAGATGAGGTTCCATTATCGCCAACAATTATTTCTCCAGTCTGTAAAGTATTATCTATATTATTTATCCAAGATAATTGATTATTAGCTCCCATAACTAACGATGCACCTTCACTACCCTCAACTATGGGAAGATGTAATTCATAATCCGATATGATATTGGAAGAAATTATAGAAACTCCGCATAATTTTAAATTTCCATTTATTTTAACGGATTCACCTGTAACATCTAATACTGGATTTTCTAAAGCAGAATTTACTACCTTGAATATGGATGAAGTTGTAGTTTCACTAGTATGTAATTCTATGGGTTTTGCCAAAGTTGTATTAATATTTGCAGAAATAGAGCTATCATACACTGATTGAAGTGTATAATTTTTAAATATAGGTTCAGTTACTGTTGGAATATGGGTCCATGATAGTACTCCATCTTTATTACTAGATAATATAGAGTCATCACTATCTGCAGGCTTAGACGGCCAAGTAATATTATAATTATCTCCATTCGATGCAGGTTTCATAATGAGTGACCCTGATAAACCGGTGAGTTTAATGGATCCATTAAACTCAGTGGATCCATTAAACTCAGTGGATCCATTTATATTTATTGTAGTTTTAGATGTACCGATATCAATAGTTTCGATAGTTGAACCAGTTTCGATTTTAGTACTAGTTAGAGTGATAGTTGGAACTAGTTTACCAATTTCATTTTCACCATCATTAACTAATAGAGAGATACGTCCAGTACTACAATTTGTATTATCACCATATTTATTTCCAACTATTGATGCCACGGTAGTAGCACCACCTTCGGCACCAAGGTTACTAGGTATAATATTTTTAGCATTTACACCAATAAAATTAATACTACTATATTGTGAGGAATCTAAATCACTCGGAAACGGATCAGTAAGATATATATGTCTAGTTTGTAATTGACTAATAATTTGGGAAGACGAATTTTCTTTGGTATTATGAATTTTTACCATTTGAAATTTTCTATAACTTGATTATGTATAATATAAAAAAATATGATCATTTTAATATCCATTTTCTTATTTTCAGCATCAACAAAAATAAAAAAATAAGAAAATAAATATTTAACGTTGTGTTATTGCAAAACCATATGAAAGATAACCTTGATATAGATTTTGTGTAGCTGTCCATATTTTATTTTTTATATCCGTATCATATTTAGTTTCCCATTCATCGCGAAATATTTTTAATAATCGTTCGATATCATCAACACTAATATCATTGCGAGTTCCTCCGAATTTTATAGTTTCTCGGTGATCTGTATTTTTAAAATATTGTTCATCACGAGCAATAATAAACTTTCCATGTTCTTTTAAAAGTCTATTATTCCATGTCAATTGTACTGGAATGACCATATCAACTCGTTTCGCCCATAATAATTTACGCTTTGCTATCTGTAGCATCGGTTCTTCTGAATGAATCATATCACTAATTGCAATAAGATCATCTATAGCACTATTAAAAACTCGTGCTGCTTCCGTAATAGGATCTGACTTACGAAACATTATTTTTAGAATCTTCTATATTTATAAAATTTGTTGTATTTAATTCATTTTTATCGTCCGTAAAAATTTCTCGAATATTTGTATAATTCCTGGAAATAGTGCGTTTTTTAGAAATAGTATTTTTAATACTTTCGTTTTGTTTTAATCTTTTTATCCAAATTTCTTCGTTATGTAATTTTTCTGCATATGTTATAAGGTGCTCCAGATACTGCTCTTTAACATATTGTTCCGTTTTATTAGCATATATTTTGATATGCTTTCCAGTTAAAATAAATATTATTTTACTTATTATTGTTATAATTAATTGTAATGGACTAGACAATCGATCATCTCTACTTCTGAAAGCAAAAATTTCATATACAAATATTATTATACTGACTATTTCTATGATATTATTTGCTGATGAACATTCTGGTTGGATTGTTGTTAAATTCATTATAAATTATTATTTACTGAATATATATCTAGATATTATCATGAATATAATTTATATTACGATTATTTTATTATAAAAATGCCTGGCATAGATCGTAATTCTACAAATTTTAGTACATTATTAAAACATTATTATGCTACACATCCTCAAAATACAAATAATCCCTTGGAAGCACATTTAAGACATCATCAATATATAGTTTATGCATATATGCGCGCAGTAGTAGATGGCGAAATAAATCACGAAGCAAGAGGATTAATTCTATATCATGAGCCTGGATTGGGTAAAACGATACTCGCCATCAGTTTAGCTAATATGTTAAAAATTATGGGATATGATGTTTTAGTACTTGCGCCCAAATCATTAGAATCGAATTTTCAAGTAAACATCGATAAACTCCGTAAAATAGATTCATCTATTTTACCAACAGGTGTACGAAATAAGAGTGGCTTAATATCTACCAAAGATTTTGAATTTGTATCAACTAATGCTGGCAATATGATCCAGCAATTAAAAAGATTGGGAGGGATTACTGGCGATATATCAACTATTAGGTTGCGCGATGTACTCAAAGGCAGAGTAATAATTATAGATGAGTCACATATTATTGCAAATTCTATCACAAATGGATCATCACAAGCTGTAGAACTATATAAAGAATTAATTGCATGTGGTAAATCTATTTATACATTTTTACTAAGTGGAAGTTTTATGACTAATTCACCATTCGAATCGGCTCCGCAATTTAATATAGTATTGGGAAAAGATTATTTTCCTACGGATGAGGCTAAATTTGATTCATTATTTGGCACTGTAGAAAATATAAATACTAATCGTGCAATGTTACAAAATATGTGTAGTGGGTTAGTATCGTTTGTTAAAATCAATAGGAGCGATCCTGAAATAAATGCTAGATTTCCTGAAGAATTAAAAACTCGTGTAATCGATTTGCCCATGGATGATGAACAAGGTGCAGATTATATTTCATCGCGAAATAGAGAACTTGATGAACAAAAAGAATGGGCGATCGGACGTCGAGCATCGCATGGATCAAGTGCTGATTTTGGAAAAGCAAGTCAAGGAGCATCTACATATCGTATGAGAAGTAGAAAAGCGAGTAATGGAAATAATAAATGGAAATGGTGTACTGATTATATTCTTGCACATCCTACGGAGAATATTTTGATGTATCTACCATTTATAAATGAGGGTGGTATTGGAGATTTTATTAAATATTTGCAAAAACGCTCTAAATACGTAGAATTAATAGTTAATAAAGCAGGAATTGTTATTTCCGGGCCTATAGAATTGCGAGGTCGACGATTTGATGTTATCGGATCTCACGAAGTAAAATTGCGAGATAGTAATGATATAAAATTAGACGGCGAAACTTCAGAGATTAATACTAAATTGCGTGAACGTAAAGCTACACCATATGTGAGCGTCATACCAGACAGTATACAAATATTTAACGGAAAATGTAAAAAAGATAAATCAGAATCCAGATATAAAAATAAATCAACAAAGACTAAAACTCCTCGTAATATTTCATTCGGCTCAAACGAAACTGTAGAATTCGATAAACGACAATCGACATCCACAATAGCTGATAGTGAACGCGTTAAAAATTCTGAAGAAGACGTAAAATATTTCTGTATTTTTACGGGTGATACTGAAGTAGAAGTTCGGCAACATTTAATAGATATTATGAGTCATCCAAAAAATACAGAAGGAAGATTCTGTCATTTATTTATGATATCAAGTACTGGCACTACGGGTATCGATATTAAAAATGGTAGACATGTAATTCTTGGGCAGCCATTTTGGCATATGGAATTATGGGAGCAATTAAAACATCGCCTTATTCGATTTGATGCATCAGAAGCATTACCCAAAGAAAAAAGAAATGTACAACCAATTATATTGCGTAGCGTACTTACTACAGGATTACAAGAATCTCTTAATTTAGAACATAAAACTACAACAGATATAGATTTATTCGAAATGGGTATTAGAAAACTCAAAGTTAATTATGCATTTCTTGATGTTATACATAGTGTATCATTAGAATGCTTATTAGGCATTTCTACATCTCCAGAATTATGTAGAAATTGTATTGCCAATAGTAAGCCATTAGTTACACATGATTCATTTTGGTTAGATCAATATATGCCAAATAATTGTGTTGATATGGAAGCATACATAAAAAAAGATATAATCCGGTCTATAGATATAGACGATATTGATAAAAATGACCTAAAGCAAATAGAATACCAATTTACACCATATTACTATAAAATGAATAATGGATTAAATATTTATGAAATGGTGCCTGAAAAACATAAACTTATACTTATGCCAGTAGGACATCCATATTATTCTATATTACGAAATGTCATTGAATCGCGATCGTGATTCAGATCACAATTCTATGACAATATTCTTGATAGAATCTGACAAAGCCTTTGGGACATCATCTTCGGATGGACCTATTGTTATTGTCTCTACGATGTTTTTTTTATCGTCGACAACTTTAGAGTCCGTACTGTATAATATTACTGGAAGCATTATACCGTACGACCGTAATATTTTCACATACAATGAGTATTCTTCAGCATATTTACTTTCTCCAATTATGCTGATTTGATTGGGAATCTCTGATGCATTATTTATTAAATATGCTAATATCATTTTCCAATCCGTTTGGTTTGAAGATGTAACCAATGATTGTTTTATTAATCGTATTATGCGATATTGTTTCGCTATAAGTGCACGTGTTTTTGCCACCATTTGTGCATACTTATTCATGTAGCGAGGTGGTAAAGAACCATCCTTATATTTTGTAGTGCTATCTATATCAAATATAGTCTTAGTTGTAGGGTCTTCTACATCTGTTTTTAGCTGCACTTTTTCGCCATTTAATCTATATACCGATAGATCTTTTTTAACATATATTGTATAACCCATAGTTCTTAAGTATCTGGCAAGAACATTAGCCACAGACGGGCACGTAAGTTGTCGTTGGGTGTCATTTTTTTCTGAGCAATGCACCGAAACATCATAAGTGGTGATACTTAGTGGGCTAGCTAAGAACTCATGACCCTTGGGGCATTTATACTGGATTGGTACCTCGGACCGGATGGATACATAGAATCCTTGGGACAGGTTTACTACCATATCCGAATGTGGCTTCGTATTTGCTACTCGCTGGAGTTTGCAGTTCGTACATGAAAGGTTGGCGCATACTTGAGGGTAATCGCCATCTGGGCAATATATACATTTAGATCCGATTCTATCTTTGGAAATTTTACTTTGAAGTAGATGTCTACAAGTATCGCATGTAACCATATTGTTCAAGTAATAGTTAGGATAAATTCATTCAATTTTTATACACAATTTATAAAAAAATTATACTCATAGAATGTCTGAAAGAGTAGTTAAATTTTAATCGGATCCATAGCCAGAATTGTAATCTATATGCGCATCGTCCCAACCATTTATTTTTTTATTACGTCTCCGTTCACGTTCATGATCTGCATCGTTAATTAATGAAATTGTTAAATTATATATCGAATATGGAATAGTTTGTTGGTCTTTAAGAACATCCGGAAATACTCCTCCGGCTTCATAAAAATATTCCCAAATGATAACTTCCGCATATAAATCCCAAGATGATGAAAAATCATCATGATGTAACATTTTTGATTTTCTATATTTTAAATCTTGTTGTAATTCTTTGATTTCTTCTTCATATTTATTTTTATCTGGCACATTCGATGAATTTTGAGAATTATCATCTTCATCACCTAAATACTCAATATCAGATGAATTTGTATATTTATTTTCTGCGATTTTAGCATATAATTTCTGGATACTATCTTCAACTTCTTTTTCATATTTTAAATTCTCATCACGGAATACATTTTTAATTTCTGTTATTGGAATTGCTGGAGCAGGAATTATATTCGTATCGTTGGGATCGAAAGTTAATTCCGGATCTTTGACACGTTGTTTCAGCGGCGGTCTGACACATACATTGAAGAAATATAGTTCTTTTTCAAGTTTCGCCGAATCATATTCTCTCATTTGATATTTATATTTATGGTATGATGTAGTAGGTTCACTAATCAATAATGTAGTAGCAGAATTAATTATATTTGGGGCATCTGGCGTTTCTTTTTTATCTATAACTTGATATAACTCTGGATTTGTTACTATTAGTCGCGCTTCAGTAGATTTCATACCAACATATGGTTGCAATAATAACAATCCATCCAAGTATTCTATTATGGAATACTTATTTCTAAATTCGTCATTCAATCCTTCTATAAATGGTAATCTAAATTTTAGCATAGAAGCATGTGGATTCATATCTATTGTCCACTTTTTTTGCATATCCATATTTTTTAATATAAATTTTTCTTTTTCTTCTGTAGAAATATCTTTTCCACTTGGAGTACCACGAGGGTCTCGAATATCTGACATAAATAATGTTTCTAAATTAGATACATTTTCATCTTTTAATATTTGCTGTCCGACTTTTATATCATAATAACCAGAAATATATCTAAATTGTGGATAATCTTGCCATCTAAATCCTGGCGGTCTCGGATCGCAAAGTATAAATTTTAATTTGGGGAAAAATTTACTTAATGTTAGCAAATGAAAACCGGGTGACGATCCAGCATAAATCACTAATTTAATTTTAGGCATAGATGGTCGAATATTAGGAATGACCATAGTAAACATAATAAGATAATAAAATTCTACTATGAATAGTTTACGCTGCCCCCATTTGCGTGCGCCCCATTCTTCGTCATTCCGTTCTATATCTAATTCTGATATATGTTTATATTTAATATTGATATTATATTCTTTATAATATAATTTAGGTAATATAATTTTAGATTGCATATTATATATATTTAAATCTGATATATTATCCAAATTATAATTTATGTAATATAATTTGAATAATATAATTTGATATAGATGAAAAAACCGCTACCTCCAATTATTTCTATTATCGGCACTTCAGCTGCTGGAAAAACCACACTAGCTAAATCAATCGCGAAAGAATTTTCGAATATTATACATGTAGAAATAGATATACTTATACGCCAAGAACCAGAAAATAAATATACAGAATCGAGATCGACATTAGATATTTATAAAAATTTCATATATCCTATATTAGAAAAAGGTAATGCGGTTATAATTGATTATCCGAATATTATATCGTGTTCTTATACACATATTATTCCTATTTTATTATATACGAAACCCAATACTTTATTATATAATATTAGACATAGGTCATATAATAAAAATAATGTAAAAAATAAAATAGGGATTATGGCTGTTGGCGATTTATTAAATCCTATAACGCAATTTAAACATTTTTACACAAGTAATAAATTGTATAGTGCAGCAAAAGTGCCGATTGATACATATAATTTAAAAGAATTGAAAAAAATATTATATGAATTTTTGTATTTGTTTGAGTCAGAATGGGATCTAGATAATTATATAGCTACATTATTAATGGATTTAAATGTTCATCATAATTCTGATATAATAGATATATATCCTCGTGGTATATACGCCGATAAATATATAATTAAAGCAGACTCTATCGAAAATAAATTGAAAATATTTAAAAAAATGATATATCCAATGTTAAATTTATCCAATGTCTGATGGCCGATATCGCAAAACCAGCTAGCAAAACCAGCTAGCAAAACCAGCTAGCAATATAATCACACCAATGAGATTTATAAGTACCAATAAATAATAGTCTCGATATATCTTTCGTCGTACTCATGCTCGATATCATATTATGATCAATATTATTGGTTAAATTATAATATCTATAGTGAATTAATTTTAACCTATAATCCATACTACCTTCAATGCTATAAATATTCCGAAATAAAATTGCTAAATTCTTAGGTTTTAATTTCGTCATCAATCGAGTAAATTGAACTTTATTTACGGCGTTATTAATTTCATGGTCTTTCCAATTTTTTGGAGTATCGATGATATATAAATCCTCAATTAATTCGTCATCCATCAATAGCATAATTAATATAAATACTTCTACATCCATCGCTGTATTAATGCGTACTGGGTCTCCATAATTATTACTCGGTAATATACGTAAAATATCCTCGAGTATACTATCAATATCTTTTCTTTTTATAGATGGAATTAATATACTTCCTAGCTGTAAAAATTGATCCGACATATAATATATTACAAATAAAATAACGTAATTTAAATTAGTATATTAAACAAATATTTATAGATAATGATAGAACAAGAAAAATCTGTTCAGCAATTTTATTCTAAATTACGTCACAGTAAATATTTTGGACTTCTAACCGATGATGAAATATTTAGCATTTCAAGTAATTTAGAATTTGCAATATTACTAGATTCTATAGAGACTACTAAATGTAGTAATATATCATACAAACTTGTGCCGGAATGCGAAACGTATTATCATAATAGTATTACGTATTATACTACACAGTTAGATGACGACAATGAAATATTTATGAAAAAAATAGCAAACGGAGAAATAACTATTAAAGAAATCATTAAATTGAAGCCCCAAGAAATAAATGATACGCCATTCAGGTCTATCTTGGAAAAATTATCTAAGCAAGATAATGTTTCATTAGTAATTAAGACAAATAATAATTTCCTATGCCATCGTTGTAAAAACCCATGCTCTATACAACAAGTTCAAAGACGTAGCGCCGATGAACCTGAAAATTCGATCATTATATGTCCAGCATGTGGATATGTTAAGATGATACAATAATTATTTATGTGTCATTTCATAATTATTATATCATATGGTTCTAAATATATATTATAATAATTTAAATCTTTAACAATAGAATCACGTCTATGTTTATACCAATTTTGAAATATTTTTTGCGTCTTAAAAATAATGTCTTTTATTTTTTTAAAACAATTTACACCTTTTTTAAAAAAGGTGTAAATTGTTGGTATATTTTCTTGTTCAACAGTTACTAATATCATATCAATGTGATCCGGACGTTTTTCTGGAATAATAAATAGTATCCAAGTAATATATAAAACAAATCGTCTAAATTCACTCTTATTATCTATATTAAATAAATTTAAAATACTATCTACGCGTTCTATAACTTTATTTCTAGTCCAATTAGCTGGCATAGAGTCTATAAGATTTTTTGCATCTATAGGAAGAAGTTTACGTTTGTTTGATTCAAGGCCGAATTTTTCTATATATTGAAATAAATTCATTGTTCCCATAGATGTATTACATAAAGAACATGTTGGACGTAAATTTATAATAGTAGGTTCACCACCGTGTTTGTCGGCTAGAATATGTGCCGCGTGAAAATTATTTATATTAATCTTATTATCACATACAAAACATGTTCCTATTTGCAATGTAGAACTTATCCATATATTCCATATTTCATTTCTAATTTTTTTAGGTATGGCGTGGCGTTTATTTTTTTCTGAAATAGTAGGTCGATCAATCACCTCTGTACTATCATCTCTGGCGGTACAACACTGTTTAAATATACTGGATATATAATCTATGATATTAGAATTAGTTGCAGGTATAGGTTCTTCTATTATATTTTTTATTTTTTTATAGCATTTTCCGCAATTTTTACTGTCATATTTTCTAAATGTTTTGTTAGCAAATGGCTTACCACAACTTAAACACGGAGAACTCATACAAAAAATATATATAATATATATATTATATATAATATATATTATATATTACTTGGTAAAAACTACATTGCGTGGAGGGGCTTGTACTGGTTCTTGTTGTTTAAAATTTTGCGAACGAACTTTACGATTATCCATAGATAAATTAGATGGTTGTTTTACACTATCAGTAGAATATCCTTGCTGGCGCATTTCATTTTCGACGCGCTTTTCTGATAATTGAGTAGCTTGAGCTACATAATTAATATCTTTTTTTGTATTTTCTTGTAACAATTCAGCTAATCGCATATTAGTAGCTGGCAATCCTCCACATGTACGATTTGCTTTACCATATACTGTAGCAGTAGTACAACCAAGTCGTCCCAGTCCTCTACGACTAGGATTTACATTTCCTAGCGGGTCTATAAATCTTTCTTTTGCATTTTCTTTCATTTCTTTAGGATCATCAGGAACAATGAGTTCATTCTTAATAGAATCTGCAATTGGTTCGTCCACTACAACACTAGATTCTTCTTCGTTAGGATTAGTAGGAGTAGTAATATCGACAGAACCAGGCTGGGATACACTAGTAGGATACTCTGCCATCGCAGGTTTCAACGAACACTTAGAATACGGTGCGGAGTACGGTGCGGAGTACGGCATCGAATCTTCAAGAGTCGATATGATAGTAGGAAATTCACTCTGGTAACTAACGTTGCGACGAGGGGATATACGAGTAGTACCACCATTAGGAATGTAACTATAACGCCTGTTAGGATTACGTAACATCATATAATCTATCCACATTTTTCTGGCGCGGGCAGCAGGAGTATGAACTGCGACACTCATTGCAGTATAATCGGAAGGAGATGATCCCATATGTTCAACTATTTCTTTAGCGATCTCAGTTTCAGTTATAACTTTTGCAAGTTTAACGTCTTCTTTAACTTCTTTATCAGATTTACCCATAGCCTTAGCTTGTTTTTCAGCTTCTTTCATTTCGGTAACTATAGCTTGTTCTGCAACGGGTGGTAGAACTATTGCATTGTCTGCAACATTATTTACATTAACGGGCTTTCCATTGTGGACTCCGTGTTCTGTGCATCCACATTTACAATTTTTATATGCACCAGGTAGAAGATCTTGAGAGCTATAGTATACATGACGACCAGATACATTGGGGCTTACATAATCATATAATCCAATATGATTACCACTAGGATCTACAAAATCATATGGATTTTGTAAGCTACCATGAGTATACTCCATCCACGATGATTCCATAGCGTCTGTTTTTGAATTAGATATTAGAATATATATAATGTATAATACAGCTAGCACCATTACAATCATAAGTCCATATTCTAGAGCTGACATTTTTTTTTGAATAATAAGAAATGATATTAAATATAAAACTCTCAAATTTATAAAATTATAAAAAAATAATACTGTTTTAATTATATATACTTATAAGTATGGAAATAAAAATTTATAATTCTGTCATGGGTTTTTATTTTTGTCAGATGAGGATAGAACTCTTATAATAATACCAATAGATGCACCAAATATGATAACTGTTATTATGAATATAAATATATACATATAATTTATATTATCGTAATCAAGGGATATATTATTTGTTTCTGCTGAATTATCTTTTATTATAGGGTTATTTGTTTCTGCGGAATTATCTTTTATTATAGGGTTATTTGTCTCTGCAGAATTATTTTTTATACAATTTTGGATAATTTCCGTACGATTCATATTAATATTTTCTCCTAAATTCATAATTTTTTGTTCACATATTTGTAAATCGCCACAATCAGATGGATTACGTTGCGCGTTAGTTTTATAGCCATACATTGTGCATATATTATTAAAACATTCTGGTCGATGTTCATCGATTAAACAAGAACAAAATGATTTATTTTTATTTTCTGATTTATTACACAGTAATAATGCTCCTTGATCACAGCCACCATTTTTTATACACCAAGATCTACATGATGGATTATTTAAACCATCTAATGTATTACAATAACTTATGGCATTATTTATTCCTTCAGGTGTTTTAATAAAGCTAGCACACGCCTGATTTGTAAATACTTTAGCATTTTTACAATATTTTTGTAAAAATGGTGTACATGCTTTATTAGAACTTGTATACTTGGGATCGCATGATTTAGTTCCATCTGAAATATTAGCACAACATTTTGTTTTATCTGCCGTATGTCGAACTCTATAACATACTGGAACTCTACTACCTTTACAATCTGAACGCCTTAACCAATCAAAGTCGTCATTATATTTTTTACAAGCATCTCTCCCAGTAGCTCCTGTCCATGCACAGCTACGATTATATTTAGGCCTACTTAATTCAATTGACTTAGAGTTTTTTCCTATATCTGTATAACATGCTACTCCTTTATTAATAGCATCCGCACAATCCGCCATTATAATATATTATAATTGTATAATAATATAAAAAAAATAAGTTTAGAAATATTACTAATTTGGCATAATATCTCGGAACATAGTATTCAATAAACTTAATCCTGTAGCATTATGCTGAATTTGTTTTTGAATATCGACTAAAGCATCTTGAACTTTTTTAGTGACAAGTTCATTGATAAAGATTTCTAACTCAGGACTAAGTGTAATAGCTAGTTCGGCTGCCGGAGCACTCGAGGCCACCGGCGTAGAGATATTTTCTGCGATAGAAGAATTTGTAGGTGTAGATTTAGGTAATTGAGAAATTGATACGGCTGACTTAAAGACTGATTCTGCTATTTTTTTTGATTCAAGAGCTGTAATAGATTGTTTAGCATTTATCATCCTCTGGACATCTGCAGCAGTTAGAGTAGCTTGTTTAACACTCTGAGTAGGAGATGCTGTAGATGTAGTCTGAAATGCATCAATTTTAGCACTAAGTTCCAATACTCGAGTTTTAGTATCTTCGTCAAATTTCTTTAGATTTTCATCTATTTTTTGTAAATTGGTATCGACAGTCGAAGATAATTCTGTGATGCGTCCAGCTATGGATTTATCAAGTTTAGATATAGTAATACCAACTTCTTGAACTGCTCCTACTACAATAGGTACAAGAGCTAATGTGTTAAGAAATTTACCACCTGTTTCTGAATCAGAATAAATAGCAAAATCTGTAGGCAATTCTACGGCAGCATTAGCCGCTTCAACTGATGCTAATGGAAGTGTCGCGCTTAATTTACAATTAGGAGTAGTTTGCAACGTAGGTTCTAGTTTAGATAGATATACTAATGCACAGTCTACTTTTTTAGGATCTGACATTTTTCACTTTTTTAAATTCATATATCTTTGGCCATTCTATTTAAATATATTAAAATAATTATATACATCATAAATTATTTTAATAAAATATGACAAGTTACGAATCATTCAAATTATTTATAGATGGAATTAATAACGCATTAGCAGATTTTCAAGATAGTGTCGCGAAAAATTTAGCATATGCAGAAGTTCGGGCGGCATTAGATGATTTAAAACTTCATCCATCTAAAATTGCCGGCGGACAAATTCAAGTATTTAGACCATTAGGAAGCGAATATGAACCAGATAAGGATGAAATAGAAGATGGATTGCCTGGAGGCTTAATATGTCAAAAAGTAGAAATTGTTGTTGCCGTAGATCCGCATCCAGATTATGATCATTGTATTAAAAATGGAACATTTGGGACATTTAAATTTCCGTCAAATTATATTCAAGAATATGGAAAAAATGTTCAAAATGGGAAAACCACTATAGAAGCATTAGTATATACTCACGCGTAAAACAAGTGAATTGCGTAACACAAGTGGATGACACGGATAAAAATATTTTTTAGAAGTCGCCGATATTTATGTAAAAAATACCGATAATAATCTTCTTTTTTTATAATACTGTTACGAACATAAATTTATATTTATGTTTATAATAACAGTATTATAAAATGGCAAATAATGAAAATATCGATATTGTATTACAATCACAAGATATCAATGATAAAATATTTGCGCAAACTATGTATTTAAAAGATGATATAAATAGCATTCGATGTGCTAAACAATTAGCAGGCAGAGGTTCGTTAGAATTAGATGATGTATCACATTTAGCTCATTGTACTATAGCTAGCCGATATAAACCATATATATCTACATTACATCAATATACAAAATCTAATATTACAGGAGGATCGCAATTTGGTACAACTATTGATATAGATTTAAAAAGCTCTGGTTCTGATTTTACGGGTGATACAGTTATAATATTAGAATTAGAACAAGTAAGCATAAACACATCAAATGTTTTATATAAATTTATTGATTTTCCAGGAGTGCGCATATTTAAAGAAGTACGGTTTCTCATAAATGGTCAGATAAAAGATAAATATACTTACCAAAATGTTATGGATATTTACAATAATGAATTAACATCAAATCAAAAAATAGCATTTGAGCGTTGCGTTGGTCAACAACAACCTAGACAAGCGAAATATCATAATGAAGATTTAAATATTCAACAAGCATTCACCATATATGATGGTTTACAAACATATAAAAAAAATCATAGCGATATAACATTTGTTATTCCTATATGGTTTTTCTTCTGTCGAAATCCGTCTACACCTATAAATAATCATCATGTATCTGATAAAAATACATCTATACAAATTGTACTTGCTGAACGTGAAGAATTTATCAACTTATTAGATAGTAGTAATAATCCGGTAAACTATGTAGATGGAGGCCCTAGTACTCTTAGATTAGTACATATTACTACTTTATCTAGAAGTATATGGTTAGATAATTCATTAGTTAATATATTTAACCACACTGGTAAAACATTAATTAGATCGTGGGGACATCAAGAATATATAGTAAGTACAAATAGTGGTTCAGTTGATTTAAATATAATACGATTTCCTGTCGATAGATTATATATACGATTTGTACCTATAGTTAATACAGATCTCAAAAATATAATTAATAGAGATTTTGTATTTAGTAATTGGCATAAAGCATCGTTTTTAACTCAAAAAACAGTTCTTATACCACATTTCCAGGTATCTGGTCCAACATTAGTTGCAAGAAGTGCTATTTATTATGAGGAAACTGAACCAGTACATCATATGAGGTTACAAATTGATCAAGTAAATTATTTAGGTGATGATGTACCTGGAAAATTACTATCAGCATATACTTCATTATATACTAATGGTTCTAATTCTGTAGGTCCAATTACTAATTCATATATGATATCATTCGATAGTGATTCGGAATATGCTAAATCTAACAAAGCGTCCGGATATATAGATTTTACTAATTTATCCGCAAAATTTTTACATTGGGAGTCAAATATTATAAACAAAAACAATCCAGTAAAAATACAGATAAGCTGGAGATATTTAAATTTTATTTGGCCTAAAAGTGATGGCAATATCGAGTTTATGTTTGTATCATCCCAAAATAATTAATCGGCAATAATTCACATATATTGTGGAAATATTGGACTATTTGATATTTTTAAAAATTGATTTTTTTTTAGATAAATACAGATCGAAGTTAAAAAATGGATAATCTACCCCTTTTGCTGACTTTGTCCGATGACTTTCTTTCGGACATGCTTTGCTATATTGGTGAAGACCATGTGTTTGCTGCAGCTCTGACATGCCGGACCTTTGCACAGGAGGCGAGAAGAAATGCTCGCAATGATGCACGGCGTCGTTTAGAACTTCCGTTCGACGCCGCCTTGCCTGCGAAACTCTATCGTACCCCTGTAAGTGCCGTTGTGGACACAGCGGAGCTGTGCAAATGGGCAAGAGATACGGGTTGTTGGAATGCATCTGTTTGTGCTTTTGCCGCTTCGGCAGGCAACTTTGAAGTGCTCCAATGGGCAAGGCAGAACGGTTGCCCTTGGGACTGGAGGACGTACGAGTGGGCAGCAAGACATACCAACATACAGCAGTGGGCCGACAAAAACGGCTGCCCATGGAAAATTGTGTTTCCGAATGACACTGTCAGCGGCCGAGTAGTTCGAGTATCTACCGTCGGAACGAAGCTGGCCTTGTACGGGAACGAAATTACCATCATCCCGCCAGAAATCGCACAGCTGACGAATTTGACGGTGCTGAACTTGAGCGAAAATAAAATTACTATCATCCCGCCAGAAATCGCACAGCTTATGAATTTGACGAAGCTGGACTTGGACTGGAACAAAATTACGATCATCCCGCCAGAAATCGCACAGCTGACGAATTTGACGGAGTTGAACTTGAGCGAGAATAAAATTACTATCATCCCGCCAGAAATCGCACAGCTTATGAATTTGACGAAGCTGGACTTGGACTGGAACAAAATTACGATCATCCCGCCGGAAATCGCACAGCTGACTAATTTGACGAAGCTGGACTTGGCCGGGAACAAAATTACAATCATCCCGCCGGAAATTGCACAGCTGACTAATTTGACGAAGCTGGACTTGGGCGAAAATAAAATTACGATCATCCCGCCAGAAATCGCACAGCTGACGAATTTGACGGTGCTGAACTTGCGCATGAATGAAATTACGACTATCCCTCCAGAAATCGCACAGCTGACGAATTTGTGGAAGCTAAGCTTGGGCGGGAACAAGATTACTATCATCCCGCCGGAAATCGCACAGCTGACGAATTTGTAGGAGCTATACTTATATAGGAACGAAATTACAATCATACCATCAGAAATAGCATAGTTAACTAAAAGTATATTAGCATAGTAAAAAAAATATCCATGTTAGTAGTATATTTTTTTTTGAAAATTTATGAAAAATATTTATTATATGTGTAAATTATGCGTATTTTATTAACAGTTCCTCATGCTAAATGTAAACCGGGATTTGATCCAACATATAATCATTTATGTGATTTTGCAGCCCCACAATGGGCTACAATACTTAAGAGAGCATTTGAAGAAGAAAATATCGAAGTAGATGTTATTTGGGGAGATATTCCGCGCGATAAACTAGACTTAAATAGAATTCAGGGGAATGATACGATGTTTCATAAAAAAATTCGCACATTTTTATCCACGCATAGTGATATATTTCTTATCGATTGTCATAGTTATCCTATAGGACATGCGTTAGATACTTATCCATATGCATTATTATGTAACGCTATAACAGATAATACTATTAAAAAATCCGCACAATTTAGAACTATAATGAAAGATGTCATACGTAATACAAAAAATAGTTTACAAAAATCAGGCATCACAATCAATACTGATTCAGTTAACCATATTTTAAATGTTGCTGATGAGTTTAATACACCAGCTGTTTTAATAGAAATGTCCCCAAAAACTACATACGATGATATGAAAAAATTAGCGAAAAATATCGTTGAAAAAATCATGAATCTAGACACATCTAATATAACTATTGATAAATCAAATGATCTATACATTCCGAGTACTTCATTGATAGGTTGGAATGTAGCACCCTTATATTTAATATATATAATTCTTATAATATTAATATGTGTAGTTATCACTATTTTTATAGAGTTGATAATAATATATATAAAAAAATATAAAAATAGTATTGTCCACATTAATACTCGACATCAAGTTTATTCCAAAGGGTAGGACAATGCTCATCTAATACTTTTTCTAATCCTGCTATATCGCTCAACCATAAGTTACATAAATATTCCGGATTGCGAATTTCTGCTAAACGGGATTCTTTTGCGGCCAAATCTTTTTCTATTTTTTCTACATTTTTTTGTAATTTATCACGCGTTTTAATATTCATCAGATAATCATAATTAATTTTTCGCTCGTCTTTATTTTGACTGTCTACGCCTGATTGACCAAAATGTGAATATAATTGATTTTTAGATGTATTTGTTTCAGATTCATTCAAAAATGTTTGAATATCTAATCCAACTATCTGTCTAACTAATCTTATAGATGTTTTATGACCTGGATTATGTAACAATGTATTATTGAATCGCATATAACCCTGTTCGCTTAATATTTGTTCTGCAATTTCTTCCGAATGAATTTTATTAAAATCAGTTTTGCATTCTCGAATGAATTTTAATGTTTGTTTAAAATATGCAATATATAATGTAAGCAACGTATCTTCGCGAATAATTCTTTTGCTGTAAGTTTCATATCTAATTGGAAACCACATATCTGCTACTTGGTAGTAACTGGTTAATTCTGCAACTGTATCATCTGGACGTAATATATTAATATTATGATTAATGTATTCAACTAATCCAAGATTATACGCACCAGCTAATTCTCCAGTTACCATAACGTCGTTAATTACACATTTAGTTAAATTAACGACCGCTTCAGGTTTAATTTTAAATTTAATGAAAATCTCATTATCGGCTAATGGTTCTCCACTAGATTGATCCAGGATACCATGATCATCTGTAATATTTGCAATAAATGGATGACTTTCTGTGAGTTTTTTTGTTTCTTTATTCATCGCTAATGTACGTAAATGATTTATATATGTTGGAACGGACATACCCATAGGTAATTCACTAATAATTACATCTAATGTATCTGGATAGAATGTGTATACCCCTACAGATAATGCTTTACCTGCAAATGATATTGTTTTACCTTTCCATCCAATTGTATTTGGGTTAAGCGGACATTGTGATTTGAAATCGCTGCCAATGGGAAATACTTTTTGATCCCCATTTTTAAATGATGTTACCATTGCTCTAGATAAATTAATTACATCTTTATAATAAATTGCATGTGTATTAATATTCCATCCGTGAGATGGTCTAGAAATAGTTTCATAAATTGGTACTATGACTGGAGCAAAATATTTTGGAATCGTACGTTCACCATCTTCGACCATAAATTCGAGTACGTCGAAATCTGCAAATGGAAATAATTTTTCTACTACTGGTTTATTTAATCGTATAGATGTATATCGAGGGGCTCCAGCTCCAGCATTTTTTTTACTATCACCAACTCTACTCCCTAATCCACCAGATTGTTCAGCTAACAATACTTGATTAGAACCATAATATCTAGCTCCTAATTTTGTTAATGTATCCGTTAT
>Ga0068872_10001456_pt1 | contig 19065 bp, 18 predicted proteins | sample NOAtaG_7_FD_66441 | JGI IMG/M metagenome (GOLD analysis project Ga0068872, IMG submission 66441) | Freshwater lake microbial communities from Lake Erie, under a cyanobacterial bloom - NOAA_Erie_Diel1S_2200h metaG | ecosystem: Environmental > Aquatic > Freshwater > Lake | place: USA: Ohio, Lake...
CGTTCCCGAAGACGCAGATCGGCGCTGACTTGATGACCAAGGCGCCGAGCCAGGTGCCGGAGAAATCGCAGAGCGAGGTGCACATCAAGAGCACCTGGGTGCCGCCGGCGAAGGGGGCCGTGCAGCCGGGGTAAACAGACCTCCCCGAGGCCGGGTATCCTGACAACATGCACGGCGGAGCCGTAACTACTCAAACCACACCGGGCACCACGCCGGGCGACCCCGTGGCGGGCACGGTGGCCTCTGCGCGCAAGCCCATCCGGGTGCTCTCGCCCTTGGTCGCTAGCCAGATTGCCGCGGGCGAGGTTGTTGAGCGCCCGGCGAGCGTCGTCAAGGAGCTCATCGAGAACGCCCTGGACGCGCACGGCACGCGGATCGTAGTTGAACTAGAACAAGGTGGGATCGAACTGATCCGCGTAACGGACGACGGGCAGGGGATCGCCGAGGGTGAACTGCGGCTGGCCCTGACGCCCCACGCGACGAGCAAGGTCGCCTCGGCCGATGAACTCGAGCACATCGGGACGATGGGCTTCCGGGGCGAGGCGCTGGCGAGCATCGCCAGCGTCAGCCGGGCGAGCATCCGCTCGCGTACGCCGCAGGCGCAGGGTGCGAGCATCATCGAGGCGGAGGGGGACGTGATCGTTGCGGTGCGGCCGGCGTCGGGGCCGATTGGCACAAGCGTTACGGTGCGGAATATCTTCTTCAACACGCCGGCGCGAAGAAAGTTTCTGCGCACGCCCGCTACCGAGCAGGGGCGGTGTGCGGAGGTGGTGCGTGAGATCGCCATCGCCCACCCGGGTGTCGGGTTTGCGTTGATCGTCGACGGGCGCACGCTGCTGGACCTGCCGGCGGGGCAGACGCCACGCCAGCGCGTCTTGGACGTGCTCGGCAAGGAACTGTCGCCGCAACTGCTTGAGGTGCAGGCCGACTCGGGCGTACAGTCGCGGGCGCACGCGGGGGTCTTGACGCTCTGGGGCCTCATCGGGATGCCCAGCTTGGCGCGGGGGACGCTCAGCGGGCAGCACGTCGCCCTCAACGGGCGCGTGATCCGCGACAGGACGATCCAGCACGCGATCAAGGAGGCGTACCGCGGGCTGATCGAGCCTGGCCGGCACCCCACGGCGGTGCTGCTGCTGGAGATGGACCCGCGGGGCGTTGATGTCAACGTCCACCCCGCGAAGACGGAGGTGCGGTTTCGAGATTCCTCCCTCGTGCATGGCACGGTGCTCAGCGCGCTCCGGCAGGCCCTGCAGGGGGCCGACCTGACGGCCTCCTGGCAAGCCGAGAGCCGGGGGCACGCGTTTGCTCAGGGGTTGCTGGGCCCAGGCGCGGCAGGGGTGCCTTCCGGTGACCCGTTGCCGCGCCCGGTGGTTACCCCGGCTGTGCGTGCGGAGGAGGCCAGGAGGTTTGTCGAGGGTTTCAAGGCCCGCTACCAATCCCCCGGCGGGTCGCCCGGCGGATACCCCAGCGCGCAGGCGACGGGCGCGACGAGCGCACGCATCGACTTTGCCGCTCTGCAGGCCGCCACGGCGGGTGCAACGCCCGCGACTGCGCCCCAAACGCCCGAACTGCTCTCGATCACGCCGACAACGCGGCCGATGCAGGTGCATAACTCATTCCTGGTAACCCAGGACGCGCAGGGGATGCTCATTATCGACCAGCACGCTTTGCACGAGCGTGTGATGTTCCAAAAGCTCCTTGCCCGTGTGCTCGGCGGGGCGAGCGTGCCGTCGGCGGATGCACCCGCTGGCTCGGCACCGGTGCCCCAGCCGCTGGAGAGCCAGCGTTTGCTCACGCAGGTCGTCGTGCACACCGAGCCGCGTGCCGTGGAGGTTGTCGAGCACGCCCGGCCGCTGCTGGAGCGGTTGGGGATCGAGGCGCGTCCCCTTGGCCCGGCGAGTGTGGGGGTGTCGAGTTTTCCGACGTTCCTCTTTGACCGCAACGTCGAGGTCGAGCCGTTCGTGGGGGATCTGCTCGTCAAGCTCGCCGGGGATGGGTGGGCCGAGGGTTCGATCACCGACCCCGCAGCCATGGAGGGTGCCCTGGCCGAGGTGCTGGACATGATGGCCTGCAAGGCGGCGGTCAAGGCCGGCAACCAGCTCAGCGACATGGAGGTGGGCGAGCTGCTGGCCACGCGTGAGAGCATCGAGCGCATCAGCGCGTGCCCGCACGGGCGGCCCACGAGCGTCCGCCTGACGATGGGTGACCTGGAAAAACTCTTCCACCGCGGGTGAAGACTGCCCGAGGCAACTTACCCCCGCACCGGCCCAGGGCCGATACTCTTGCCTGCAATGTCAACAGCGACTATCCAAACCTCCACCCCGACCACGCACCACTCCGTCGGCAGCGAGCTGCAGGCAAGCCCGGCCGTCGCTGCCGCCATCGCGCAGATCACCGCAGCCGTGCGCCAGGCGAGCGTGCAGATCACCGGCGAGCGTGGCCCACGGAGCGATGCGTCTAAGGTCTGTTATGAGCAGATGATGCACCACGCCGGGGACGTGCGTGGGCGGGCGTTGCTTTATCCGTATATCGGCTCTGGGCTGGGCAACGGCGCGCTCGTCGAGCTGGCCGACGGTTCGGTCAAGTGGGACATGATCACCGGCATCGGGGTGCACTTCTTTGGGCACAGCGACCCGGACATCATCGAGGCCTCTCTCCGCGGGGCGATGGGCGACACGCTCATGCACGGCAACCTGATGGCCAACGCCGAGGCCTTTGGTTTCATGGAAAAACTCAGCACGCTGGCCCAGCGCAGCAGCCGGCTCAAGCACGTCTATTGCGCAACCAGCGGGTGCATGGCCAACGAGAACGCGGTGAAGGTTTGCTTCCAGAAGCACGCCCCCGCCTCGCGTGTGCTGGCGTTTAAGGACTGCTTTATGGGGCGGAGCGTAACGATGAGCCAGATCGGCGACGCCGCGGCCAACCGTGTGGGCATCCCGCTGAGCACGCAGGTTGACTACATGCCCTTCTACGACCCTCTTGCCGCTGAGCGCATGGGGCCGGGCGCCGCGGGGCATAAGCGCTACATCGATATGTGCGTCTGGCACCTTCGGCAGTACATCGAGCGCTACCCCAAGCAGCACGCCTGCTTCATCTTTGAGCTGATCCAAGGGGAGGGTGGCTTCAACGTCGGCACGCGCGATTACCACAAGGCGCTGATGGAGGTGTGCAAGGAGAACAGCATCGCCGTGTGGGACGACGAGATCCAGACCTTCGGGCGAACTGAGCAGATGTTCGCCTATGAGCTCTTTGACCTTGGGCAGTACGTCGACGTTTTTTGCGTCGGCAAGATGACGCAGGTGTGCGCGACGATGTTCACGCCTGAATACAACCCAGGCCCGGGCCTGCTCTCGGGCACGTTCATCGGCGGCGCGAGCCAGTTCCGCGCGGGGACGCGCGTGCTCGAACGCCTGGACAACCCGGCCAACTACGGCCCCGCCGGCCTGTTTGCTCGCCACCACGCACGCTTTGGCCAGGAGGTCCAGAAACTCGTCGCCAAGCACCCCGACTGGTTCCCCACGAGCAGCCCCAAGTGGGGCCAACTCGCCACCAGCAACGGGCAGCTGTGGGGTGGCATCGGCGGGATGATGAAGTTCACCCCCTTCGCCGGGGACAAGGACAAGGTGATGAAGGCGACGAAGATGCTTTTCGAGGAGGGTGTCATCACGTTCTATTGCGGGCACGGCCCGTACCACCTGCGCATGCTGCCGCCGCTGCCTGTTTTCAACGAGGCGGACTGGCCGCGGGTGTTTGCGTGTATTGAGCGCGGGCTGGCGCGGGTGTGAAAGTCCGCGAAAAACCCGCATCACCGGTTCTCGGGGCACGTTCACAACCAGCACTTACTTGGTCTCTTGGTCTGCCTAAGGGGATGGCTTGGGCTCGGAGGGATCACCGACGACGGCGTCGCACGGCGGTGATACAACCTATGCCAAGCAACGACGCGCCAGCCGGGGAAGGGATCAATGGAATCGGTACTGGCGTGACCGTCTGGTCAAAGGTGAAGGAATAATCAAACCCAAGCGCCACACGAGTCGAGTTCCCCTCTGACGCGTAGCCACCCGGTGAGGGGTTATAACCGATGGCTGACCGCAGATACATAGAAGAAGTGATGCTGATCTGGCCGGGTGCGGTGCTGTTTACCGAGAAGGCGTAGAGGTCAAACCAAACTGACCAACTGCCGTCCGTGATCGGGGTCCACGGGTCATAGCCGGCGGGCATGCCCGCAGTGCTCGGACCGGTGCGCACAGAATCAAAGCTCTGGATGGACTGTGGGCGCCAGAACCCGTTGCTGTGCATGTACTCGATCGCGCCGGGGTTCGACATGTTGTTCCCGACCTCGTCATTGCAAAGGAGGTTGCTTGCTGAGGAATATGCGAATCCAACGCTGCGGCCGCGTCGGGTTCCCTGTTGATTGCTGGGCGCGCGACCGATCCACGCGTCGCCGGTGATGGCAATGCGAGAGGCCTCTAGGATGCTCGTTTGATCGTTCCCAGTGGGGTACCCCGAAACAGCACGCATCACGCCGAAGTTGGGGACCGAGTTTGGGCGCCGCGAACGCGCCTGCAGCCAGAATCGCACCGTGCTGAGCGAGGTGGTCCCGCCCTCTACGAGATTGGACCCCGCGAATGGGACGATCCGGACCTCAAACTCCGACAAGATGTTCTCCGTGCCCGGCTGAGCGGACGCTATCGCAGCACAGAACACGACACCCAAACCACACACCATCCTTGCGTACATGGGAGCCTCCTTCATTATCAGGGTTGAACAGGGGTAAACACGCGACCGATAACAGTATGCCCTCGTTGCAGCAAGGTTGCATATTGAGCGCAGGCAAATTGCGAAGGTTCTGTGAGGCAAAGTCCTTTCTGCAGCGTTATGTAGGCGGGGGTGGGTCGGTTCCACTTCTGGCTAGTTACGGGCGAGCTCGAGTATGACTTGCTCGATCCCCTCCACCACCCGCGCCATCTGGTCATAGTCCAGCGTGTGCGGCTTGTCGCTCATGAGGTGGTAGTTCGGGTTCCTGAACAGCGCGGTGTCCGTAATCATGATCGCGTCGTACCCCTCCTGCCAGAAGGACCAATGGTCCGACCACCCGATCCCCGGCAACCACCACGGGAGCGCGACGCCCTCGCTGGGGAACTTCGCCTTCTCACGGAACGTCCTGATCGACCGCTTGACCAGCCCCCGGCTGGAGACGTTGCCGACGAACGTGATGAAGTTGCCGACGTCGGGGTAGATCCGCCGAAGCATGCTGCCAATCACCGGGGGGGTATTTCTGCGACCCTTTGCCGTCGGCAAAGTAGCCGATGCACTCGACGGAGATCATCGCCCGCACGTCATCCCCCGCCACCCGGCATGACTTGGCTTAGACCCACGAGCCCATGTCCCGCGTCCAGAACGCCGGGGGCTCTTCGTTAACGAAGAAAACGATACGGATGGTCCGGGGCTGCGGCGTCGCCCGCAGCGACTTGCCAAGCGCGATGCACGCGGCAACACCCGAGGCGTTATCGTCCGCCCCCGGCGTCCCTTGGTAAGAGTAGTAGTGCGCGCCGACGACGATGATCTCACCAGCACGGCTGGTACCCGGGATCGTGTACTCCAGATTCGGCACGCGCGAGCCGCGCTCGACGAACGTCTCGCGCGGGGCCTCGAATCCAGCCGCGGTCATCTGGCCCTTGATGTACGCCGCCGCCTCGTTCATGCCCCGCGGCTGGAAGGTGCTGCGCAGCCCGATCTCCTTGGCCAGGCTGTCACATGACCATTCAACTCCGCGGCCAACTCCTTCTGCCGATCGGTCGCCGGGGGTAGATCGCCGCTGAATGTGCGACCGGGCATCAACAGCAGGGCGAAGTACGCCCAGACAAACATCACACCGATGAGCCCAAAGAACACGCCGAGCCGCTTGAGCGCGTTCTTGGTTACAAACCTGAACCTACGGGCCGGTTTGACCTTCCCCATCGGTTCCATACCACTCCTTTCGGTGCTGCACTCAGAAGTGTTGCCTAAGAAACCGCCCGCCTGGCCATCAAAACCCGCTCGTGCCCCTCCAGGTCCTTGATGATCTGCGCCCCGGCCAGCCCGGGTTGTGCGTACGCAAGTTCCAGCACCTCCCCACCCGTGCACGCGGCGATCTCGACGAGCAGCATACCCCCCGGCGCGAGCCACTCGGCTGCCTGCTCGATCAGCGGGCGCACGAAGGTCAGGCCGTCTATGCCGCCTCGCAGCGCGAGCGCAGGCTCGTGGTCCTTGACGTTCGCCGGCACCGCGTCCCACTCATGGTCGGGGATGTAGGGGGGGTTGCTGACCAAGTAACCCAGCGTCCCGCGCAGCGATGGCGGCAACGCCCCGAGCAGGTCCCCCTCGTAAAACTCCACCCGTTCACCCACGCCCAGTCTTTGCGCGTTCGCCCGCGCGACGGCCAGCGCGTCGCCCGAGGCATCGCTGGCGTGTGCCCGCGCACCCTTGATGTTCTTGGCCAGCGCCGCCGCGATGCACCCCGACCCGGTGCAGATGTCCGCGATCGCGGGCTCCTTGGCCCCCTTCCCACGCGCGTCCTGGAGCACCGTTTCGACGATCACCTCCGTGCACGGCCTCGGGATCAGCACGCGCCTGTCCACCGCGAACGGCAGGCCAAAGAACCACCCCTGCCCCGTCAGGTACTGCACAGGCTCGTGCCGGAGAGCACGCTGGACCAGCCCGCGGAGCGTCGCCAGTTCTGACTGCGATGCCGGGCGGTCGGGGTCCATGTAGAGTTTGAGTCGTTCGGTGCCCAGCACGTGCGCGAGCAGAATCTCGGCGGCCAGGCGGGGTGAGTCCATCGCCCGCGATGCGAAGGCCTGCTGAATCCACCCCAGCAGCCTGCGCGTATCCCACCCATCGTGCCCGGCGACCCCGGCGGCGGTGGGGGGGGTAGTTGGTGCGGGGGTTGCCCGTGCGTCGGCCATGCCGGGAGTGTAGAGTCATAGATCATCGGCACCCGCGCAGTGTGCAGGGGTGCCCGGAGAGGTGCGGATGCGTTCTGCCCGAGTCAGCATGTGGGACCACCTGGACCTGGCCTACCCGCCGCCGGACCACACCCTGGCCGGCCACGGGCGACGGGCCAATGCCCGCCGGTGCGCCGCACGCACGCACCCTTACGCCGAGGCGATGCGAGAAATCGAAACCCTCGGCACCGGCGCGCCCCGAGTCCACGCCACGCTCTTGGCCCTGGGCCAAGAGCACCACCGCCGGCATACGCACTGGCTCACACGCCGGGTCAGCCAAGATCACCCCCCAGGCCCGGCCCTGCTCATCGGCCTCGTCGGGTTAATCCTGCCCGTTGTGCTTCTCGGCGTTGTTGCCAGCGACCCTGGGCAGGGGGTACAAGACCTGCGTGGGTGGCCGATGGCTCTGATGGCACTGCCCATCGCCCTTCCCTCCGCCTTGCTCACGCTCCGGTCCTTGGCGCGCGGGGATCGGAGTGGTGTGGCCGTCGGCATGGGCCTTGTGCTCGCTGCCGGGGGTGTGCTTGTGCTGGTGCGAGAAGTCGATGCACTGGCCGTGGCACGCTGGTGGGCCGCCCTGGCCATCAGCTCGGCGGTGGGGCTTGCGGGCATCGTCGTCATCGTCCAGGCGATGCGCCAGGACGGCGACACGAGCACCCCCCGCATCCCAGCCTGCCTGCAAAAACGCCGATGCCCCGACTGCGCCCTCAACCTCGATACCACGCCCCCGGCTATCAAGCCCCAACTGCTCAACAACATTGACATCGGCCCGAACGCATGCCCCCGCTGCGATTGTGCTTGGCCCCTTGTCCCGCCACCGGCGGGCCTAGCCGACCGCGATATGCCCGAGAGCCAAAGCCACCACGACGACCCGCCAAGGCCCGTCCTCCCAAACCCTCACTTGCTCCCCGGCGGCAACGGGCGCAGCCCCGTTACGCGAGCGATCAACCCGCTGCCCAGATAAAGCAGCGGCGTGATACCGACGGCGATCAAGAACTTGAGCGTGTACCCCGTCGCCGCGGTGCTGAGCACCTCACCCATCCCCATCGCCGCCGGGCCGTCCGCCTGCGGGAAGAGTTGCCGGCTTACGCGGAAGGCGAGCCAGGTAACGACAAATGAGTCGATCATCTGCGAGAAGATGGTGCTGCCCGTCGCCCGCACCCACATGTGCTTGCCCTTGGTCAGCCGCTTGAAAAGCCCGAACAGGAAGATGTCCGCAAAGCTCCCCACGATGTACGCGCACAGCGAGGCGATGTACATCACGCTGGCGGAGTTAAAGACGGCGTCAAACGCCCCGGCCGAGACGTTGAAGGGGACATCCCAGTGCGGCATCGCCCGCGCCGTCTGCATCACACCGAACGCCCCCATCGCCATGGCAAACGAGATGAGCACGATCCGCCGGGCGGCCTTCTTGCCGTAGTAGTCGTTGACCCAGTCGGTGATCAGGAACGTGATCGGGAACGTCAGCATCCCGCAGGTGTGCTCGATGGTCGTTTTGCCAAAGATCGAGAAGGGGAGCTGGAACTGGAAGAGCTTGATCCCCACGACATCGGCGATCAGCAGGCACATCACACTGGCGCACGCCAGCACCGTGTAGACCAGCGCGTGCCTGGGCAGCACGGGCACGCCGGGGTGGGGTAACACATCGGCTTGTTGGCTGGCCATAGGCACAATTCTTGCCACCCCAAAGCCCCCGGGCCAGACCCTGACCCAGGTGGCCCACCAGCAAAGCATGGCAAGCGTCTAAACTTCCCGCATGGCCACCACAAGCCCCACGCTGACGACCGCGACAACCGAGTTTGAGAAGCTCGACCGCTGCGCAACTCTTGACCATCGCCCGCGCGTGCTGCTGGGCAAGATGGGCCTGGACGGGCACGACCGGGGGGTCAAGGTCATCGCCCGTGCGCTGCGCGACTCGGGGGTGCACGTGATCTATTCGGGCCTTTGGCAGACGCCGCGCAGCCTGGCGATCTCTGCGCGTGATGAGGACTGCGACGTGATTGCCGCGAGCATGATGAGCAACAGCCACCTGGTCCTTGGCCCGCGTCTGATCGACGACCTGGCCGCGCTGGGCAGGCCGGATATCCCCGTTTATATGGGTGGCATCCTGCCGAGCGAGGACATCCCGACGCTGATGGCCAAGGGGATCGCCGCGTGCTTCACCACGGCCACGGGGCTGATGGACATCGTCAACGCCGTGAAAGGCGCGACCAAACCAAGGCCCCAGACCGTCCCCGGCGGGCACCCAGCAGCGCAACTCGCCCGCGACATCTCCCTGGTCCACGCAGGCCACCCGCTGCGTACGGGGGTGCGCAAGGCCAAGCCCCAGCGGGTCATCGGCGTTACCGGCTCACCCGGCGCGGGCAAGAGCACGCTGGTCGCGGCCCTTGCTGGCGAATACACACGCCGGGCGCAGGCCGATGCAAGCCTCGGCCGTGCGGCGGTCGTTGCCTTTGACCCGATGAGCCCGATCACCAGCGGCGCACTGCTGGGCGACCGCCTGCGCGTGGACTTCAACAACCTCGGCGATGCCCTCTTCTACCGCTCCCTGGCCATCAACAGCGAGGACTATGCCACGCTCGATGACATCCTCCAACTCATCGGCGGCGTCGCGGGCGTCGACGGGCAGCCGATGTTCAAGACCGTCTTTGTGGAGACTGTCGGCGCGGGGCAGAACGAGACGCGCATCCGTAAGCACGTGGGCACAACGCTGGTTGTTCTCACGCCGGGCATGGGCGACGCCGTGCAGATGGACAAGGCGGGGATCCTGGAGATCGCCGACGTCTTCGTCTGCAACAAGGCCGACTATCCGGGGCAGAACGAACTGGTTAAAAACCTCCGCGACGTTGCGGGCCGACGCCCCGTGCTCGAAACCGTCGCCACCATGGGCACAGGCGTGCCGGCCTTGCTGGACATGGTCCTGCAACAGGGCACGTAATGCACCTGTTCGGCAAGGCCCAGTGGGCATCGCGTCGGCCCGCCCGGGTCGCAAACCGTCCACCCCACTGCCGGGATTTGTCCGGCCCCGCGATCGCACCTAGACTACCTGTAGTTCTTTGACAGTTTGTTACAGGTTCCACATGACCAACAGCCGTCATCATGCCCGCTAACCCACTCACCATCGTGGTGAGGGGGTGGTCCGTTCCGGGTCCGCACCCGGCACGTCCCGCAGCGTCCGGTGCTGCCCAAGGGGTTTTCCCTTTAGGCAGGCCCCTTGAGGAGGTGCCCACCGCGCACTGACCTGATCGGGCAAACCCGGTGGCCCTGCCGAGTCGTCGGCAAGGCTGGCCCAGACGGCCACGCGAACCCCTGTCGCGTGGTTTTTCGTTTTGCAAGACCCTCATTCTGCTAACCCCTAGCACCCAACACCTAACCACTTCTCCCCCCGCCCCCACAACCCACCAACCAAAGAGCCCCGATTCATGAACACCTCTGAAATGATGCGCATCCTCGACTCGATCGCCCGCGAGCGCAAGATCGAAAAGGCGGTCCTGCTCAAGGACCTCGAGCAGGCGATGGCCTCGGCTGCCCGCAAGCACTTCAACACGCTGGACACCGAAGAGTTCCGCTGCGAGGTCGACCCGATCACCGGCGCCATCAGCCTCTCGCGCCACGGCGAGGCGATGGACATGAAGCCCGCCGAGCTTGGCCGCATCGCCGCGCAGACCTTCAAGCAGGTCATGATCCAGCGCTTCCGCGACGACGAACGCAACAGCCTGCTCACCGACTTTGGCAAGCGCGTCGGCGAACTGGTCTCCGGCGTCGTCCAGCGTTATGACGGCGGGGCGATGGTCGTAACCATTGACCGCGCTGAGGCCTTCATGCCCCGCAGCGAGCAGATCCCCGGCGAGGTCTTCCAGCCTAACGACCGCGTCCGCTGCCTCTGCCTGGACGTCCGCGACGCCGGCAGCCAGATCAAGATCGTCCTCAGCCGTGCGCACCCGGACTTCATCAAACGCCTCTTCGAGATCGAGGTCCCCGAGGTCGCCGAGAAGATCATCGAGGTCAAGGCGATGGCCCGCGAGGCCGGGTACCGCACCAAACTCGCCGTCGCCAGCGTCGACAGCAAGGTTGACCCCGTCGGCGCGTGCGTCGGCGTCCGTGGCAGCCGGATCAAGAACATCGTCGACGAGCTCAACGGCGAGAAGATCGACATCGTCCGCTGGAACGAGAGCAGCCAGATTCTCATCGGCAACGCCCTCAAGCCGGCCGAGGTTGCCGAGATCAGTCTTTGCCTTGAGCTGGGCCGGGCCACGGTCGTCGTGCGTGAGGACCAACTGAGCCTGGCGATCGGCAAGCGTGGGCAGAACGTCCGCCTGGCCGCACGCCTGACGGGGTGGGATGTGGACATCCTGACCCCCGACGAGTTCAACAAGGGGCTGGACACGATGGCTCAGACGCTCGTCGGCGTGGAGGGGATCACCGAAGAGATGGCCGACCGCCTGGCCGCGCTCGGCATGGTCAGCGTCTTTGATATCGAAGAAGTCGGCGCCGACGTGCTGGTCAAGGAACTGGGCATCGAGCCAGCCACCGCCCAGGCCGCCGTCGAGGCTGCGGGGATCAAGGCCAAGGAGGTCGCCGAGACGCAGCAGCGCGAGAAGGAAGAAAACGAGGCGAAGAAGCGCCTCGACGAAGAGGCCGCACGCAAGGTCCTCGAAGAGGGTGGTGCGCCAATTGCCGATGGAGAGGCCACCCTCCCCACAACGCTCTCAGACGATGCCCGCGCTGCCAACATCCTCGGCGGGGGCTGAACGATCCACCACGCCTGCCCCGGGCCAACCGCCCCGGGCCGGCCTTTGCCCTGCTGGCCTTCGGGCCTGCCAGGGCGTCTGACGGCGACTCTTGCCCTGACCCCGGAGCGAATTCTTGGCCAAGCGGATCAGCGACATTGCGAAAGAGCTCAACCTCCCCTCCAAGGCGATCATCCAAAAGTGCCTGGACGAGGGGATCCCTGCCGACAAGGTCAAGGGGCACGCCAGCACCGTCTCGGCGGGTCTGGAGGCCTCGATCCGCGAGTGGTTCAGCAACGCCGCCCCCGCCACGGCCGTCGAGACCAAGGAACACCACGACGCCCAAGAAGTGCGTGCCGCCACCCCGGCCAGCAAGCGCAAATCCACGTCCAAAGCAGTCAGCACACCCGACTCCACCTCGAGCCAAGCCGGCGGCGGCACGGCCACCGTTGAGGGGGTCGCCCCGAGCATCGCACCACCACCGGCACCGCCGCGCGTCAAGGTCGTCCCCGGCACGGGCCTAACCCCGCCCGGCAAGGTCGATCTCCCCGCCGTTGCGCCCGCGCGCGTCGCTCCCCCCGCTGCCCCGATCACCAGCGAGGCCGTCGCAGGGCACGCAACGCAGATTCCCAAGCCCCCGGCACCGGCCCCGACGCCACCGCCGCCCGGCGGCTCTGCCCCCACCGCCCCGCAGGGCGCGCTCGGCAGCATCGTGCAGTCCCCGACCAACCAGCCTCCCAGCAGCGTCCCGGCGTTCATGCGCGGGCCGATCCGCCCCGCACCCCAGAACATCCCCACGCGCCCGACGGTCATCAAGCCCGCCGGCACGATGCTGACGACGAAGGCCAAGGTCGAACTCTCGGGCCCTAAGGTCGTCCGCATCGAGCAGGCCGAGACGCTCCCCGAACGCCGGCCCGCACGCACCGGGGGCTTCACAGGCACGGGTGGCCCGGCCAACCGCGCCGGCCGGGGGATTATCGCTGGCCCAGGCGGTGGTGGTGGCATGGGTGGTGGCGCAGGTGGCGCCAACGACGCCCGGCGGAACAAACGCCGAGGCCCAGGCGGCCCCGGCGGCACGCCCGTCGTGCCACCCAAGCGCAAAATCCGCGAGAACACCGACGAGCTTTCGACCGTCGGCGGCACGGGCTTTACCGAGGCCGACCTGGCCGCCCGCGAGCAGGCGCTCGCCCGCAGCGCAGGGTATCTCAAGCAGCGCCGGCGCGAGGCCCGTGCCCGCACCGAGGCCGCCGGCGCACGCTCGGCGGGCGAAACGCTCGACAGCACCGTCGAGATCACCGAGCCGTTTACGATCAAAGACCTCTCGGCCGCGTCGGGCATCCGCGCGGCGGACATCATCAAGAAGCTCTTCATGCAGGGCGTGATGGCAACGGTCAACTCGGGTATTGACCCGGCCAAGGCCCAGGAGGTGATGATCGACTTTGACATCGAGCTGATCGTCAAGGCCGCCAAGAGCGCCGAGCAGGTGATGACCGATGAGTTTGCCGCTCGCGTACGCGCCGACGAGCGCACACGCTCGGCGGTCGTAACGATCATGGGCCACGTCGACCACGGCAAAACCAGCCTGCTCGACGCCATCCGCAAGGCCAACGTCGCCGCGGGCGAGGCCGGGGGGATTACGCAGCGCACCAGCGCGTTCAAGGTTCCCATCGAGATCAACGGCATCACCAAGAGCGTCGTCTTCATCGACACGCCGGGCCACGAGGCCTTCACACAGATGCGCTCGCGCGGGGCGAATGTTACGGACGTGATCGTCTTGGTCGTCGGCGCGCCCGAGGGGGTTATGCCCCAGACGATCGAGAGCATCAACCACGCCCGCGCCGCCGGGGCGCAGATTGTCGTTGCGCTGAACAAGATCGACAGCCCGCAGGCGACGGACGCGCAGGTCAACAAGGTGCTTGGCCAGCTGGCCGAGCAGCAGCTCAACCCCGTTGAGTGGGGTGGTCAGACCGAGGTGATCCGCACCAGCGCGACCAAGAAGACGGGGATCAACGAACTGCTGGAGATCCTCGACCTGCAGAGCGACGTCCTGCAACTCAAGGCCGACTTTGCCGGGCCCGCACGCGGGCGGGTCATCGAGTCGAGCGTCAGCGAGGGGCGTGGGGCGGTGGCGACGATCCTGATCCAGGAGGGTGAGCTCAAGGTCGGCGACTTCATCGTTGCGGGACGTGCTTTCGGGCGTGTGCGCGACCTGCTGGACGACACGGGCGCACGGATCAAGATCGCCGGGCCGAGCACGCCGGTGCAGGTCTCGGGCCTGGACGAGGTTCCTGCGGCGGGTGATGCGTTCTTTGTAACCGAGAGCCTCGACAAGGCCGAGGACGCGGCCCAGCAGCGGCGCGACCGCGACCGCGAGGCGAGCCTACACCAGCCCAAGGTAACCCTCGACAGCCTGTTTAGCCAGATGAAGGACGCGGAGATCAAGGAGATCCTCGTCGTGCTCAAGGCCGACGTGCAGGGGTCGATCGACGCGATCAGCACGCAGGTGGAGAAGCTCTCGACCGACGAGGTCAAGGTCCGCGTGCTGCACAAGGCCGTGGGGGGGATCAACGAGAGCGACGTGATTTTGGCCGAGGCGAGCAAGGCCGTCATCGTGGGCTTCAACGTCATCGCGTCGGCCAAGGCGCGTGCGTCGGCGGACATCAAGGGCGTCGAGGTCCGCACGTACCAGGTGATCTACGACATCCTCGACGACGTGAAGAAGGCCGCCAGCGGGATGCTTGAGCCGGAGATCCGCCAGGACGTGCTCGGCCACGCCGAGGTCCGCAAAGTCTTCAACGTCTCCAAGGTCGGCACCATCGCGGGCTGCTACGTAACCGACGGCATCGTCCAGCGCGACGCGCTCATCCGCGTAACACGCCAGGGCGTCGTCATCGTCAACGACCGCGTCCTGGAACAACTCAAACGCTTCAAGGACGATGCCAAGGACGTCAAAGCCAACATGGAGTGCGGCATGAAGATCGTCGGCTACGACGATATCAAAGAGGGCGACGTGCTGGAGTGCTACAAGAAAGTCGAGATCAAACGCACGCTGTGACCGTGCCGGGTACCCCCACGCTCCGCGTGGGGAGCAGTTCAATGCCACCCTACCGGCAAAACCTACAAGCGTGCCGGGTTGCCACTCACCCCTGGCCCTTCCCATGCACCTCGCCCTGCTCACCTTCGAGGTCCACATCCCCTCCCCCGAGTCGATCAAGGACAAACGGCGGGTTGTGCGGTCGATCAAGGACCGCCTGCACCGGGAGCACCAGGTCAGCGTCGCTGAGGTCGCGTTCTTGGACAGCATGCACGTCGCCGGGATGGCCCTGGTGCTTGTCAACCGCGATGCCACGTTCTGCCAGAAGGTGCTCGATACCATCGAGTCCAAACTCCGCGCCTTGCCCGAGGGGCGCCTCGGCGAGTGTCAACGCGAAATCCTCCCCGCCTCGGCGCTGCCGGGCGCGTTCACGGGCGACGACGGCGAGCCACTCTGGACCGAGAACGAACGCCGGGGGGATGAAACCTGACCCGGCTCGGGCCGAGGCCTGGGTCCCTTCGGCTCAACGGCCCGGGTTTCACCCCCCGATCTACGCTACTTGTTGTTCCCACCCTGCTTGCCAACCCCCGCCGACCTCCACGGCACCGGCGTCCCGCCGTCGTCCACGCAGACCATCACCAGTTGTGCCGACGTAACGCCCACCACCGCCCCGGTATCGTGCCGCTCGGCCTGCACGTCGATGGCGACCGTTACGCTGGTGTTACCCTCTCGCACGGTGTGTCCATAGAAACTGACGACGTCTCCGATGAGCACGGGGGCCTTGAACTCGACGCGGTCGATCGCCGCGGTCACCCACTTGTGGTGGCGGTGGCGCAGGGCCTGCACAAACCCCGCCTGGTCGATGTAGCTGAGGATCACGCCGCCGAAGATTGTTTGGTAGTGGTTGGTGTCCTTGGGCATCATCACCACACGCAGGACGAGTTCGGGGGTGTTTGGTTCGGGGTGGATCGGCATGCCCGAGGGTAGATCATGCCAGCATGACAGGCGGCCTCGACCGATCTAGAGTTAGCTCTAGGGCCGATCCCTTGCCGGTGTAGCTCAGTGGTAGAGCATCGCTTTTGTAAAGCGATGGTCGCAGGTTCGACTCCTGTCACCGGCTTTCTCCCTCGACCTTCTCTCGGCCTCGCCGGCCCGAGAACCCCCGGCCTGGGCTTGTGCCTTCCCGTGGCCCCCCGGCTCGACACCGGGCACCGGGTGCCGTATCCTCCTGACCCACCAGACCCCAGATGAACCCTGGTGGGGCCTTGGGCGCGTGCCGGAGTGGCCAATCGGGGCAGACTGTAAATCTGCTAGCTTAACGCTTTCGGGGGTTCGAATCCCTCCGCGCCCACTTGAAACAAAGCCGGCCCGTGCATTGAGCGCGGGCCGGCTTATTCGTTATCGATCTGACTATCCCTCTACGCCGGGCGGTGTGGGGCCGTACCATCCACCTGTGCGTGGCCCCTGGGCACCCGCAACAAGGAGCATCGCAATGGCCGGGATCAGCAAACAAGGCGGGCAGCGTACCAACACCACCGGCGCGAGCGGGCAAAAGAGGCGATCGCCTACCAGCACGCCGCACACGGGCAGCCGGGTGGAGCCTTCGCACGTCGCAGAGCGCACGCGCGAGGTGCAAGAGCGGAAGATCGCCGGGCAGGGTGGCAAAAGGACCAGCCCAAAGGCCGCCAAAGCCCAGGTCAAGCCCGCCAAGAAGAAACGCTGACTTCACGCTCGGGCACAGCGCAGCCGCTGGACGTGTGGCACAACCACACCCTCCCAACGTGTTCACTCCCCAGGCTTGGGGACCACGCCAATCACAGCGAGCAGCCCCATCGCTATTGAGCAGGCGATCGAGATAGCCGTGCAGAGCGCCATGGAGCCTAGCCACGCCCGGTGCTGCCGCATCCCGTACAAAAGAGGTGAAATACACCCAAAGACAATCAGCACAAAGAGCACCATAACAACAGCTAGACCGCCAATCGCAGAGCCGAAGTCCGGGCGACCCCCGCCTGGCGTAGCCGCAGCACCCTCACCCCCACCCGCAAGGTTGAAGGCAAAAACAAGCATCACTATCCCCAACACCACCGGTGCCAGGATCACAAACGATCCGGACAACGCAGGCAGCATCTGCCGATCGATAAACGCAAAGACCACACACGTGATAAACGTCGCGGCGGTAAAGACACTCAGCGCCAATGACAGTGGCACCCCGGCATCACCGGCCCACGGCGCAAACATGCCGCAGGCAACCAGCACCAGCCCCACCCCCAGCAGCACCTTCCCCGCAGTATTGTCCGCGTTCGCCAACTCCTCCCTGCTCGCCTTCAACTTTGGGGCCTTGTGAACCTGCGTCGCCACCTTCCCCCGGCGTTCCTTGTCATACCCGCACTTGATGCAGATGCGTGCCGAAGGGTCCAGCTCCCCGCTGCACCCCGGGCAGCGCAACTCCTTGGGCACCTCTAGACGGATCGCCTCCGCCCGCGCTTCCACCGCCGCCGCGGCTGCAAGGTCGATCCCGTCAAAGCCCGCGCCGCCGTCCTCCCCGTAACGCGTCTCGTCTGAACCACCACCAGCACCTGCGGCCTTCTGGCTCGCCCGCGCCTCCTCCTTGGCAACGCACGGCTTGCACCAGTATCGCCCGGCCTCGTCCTTGACCCTCGGCAGCGCGGCGACATCCTGCCCGCACGACGTGCAGACCTTCGCTACACCCTGCACAGCCACAGGACGTGCCGCTTTACCAGTGCCCGAGGATGTCGGTTGTCCACCAGCCATATGCCCCTCCCTGAGAGTAAGAAAATATTCCTTACTAGTATACCCTAAAGCCGATTCGCCAGAGAGGTTCAACCGGCGCGGCGGGCTGATCGTGGGCCTGGGCCATGCCTGCCTTGTGCGGCTTGCGGTCGGGGGCCTACCATCGCCTCGACATGGCGATCAAACCTGAAGATACTTACACCATACCCGCACCGCCGCCCAGCAGCGTTGAGAGCCTCTATCTCCGCGAGGTTTTCACGGGCCTGGGCATCACCATGCGGCACCTGCTGACGAGCATCGGCCAGGGCAGAACCAGCCGAACGATGCAATACCCCGAGCAACGCCGGGAGGACCTGCCCGTTGAGAAGGGGGGGATCAACGCGTCCAACTTCCGCGCCTTCCACCGCCTGAACAAGGACGAGGCTGGCCGCGTCAAGTGCGTTGCCTGCATGATGTGCCCGACGATCTGCCCGGCCAAGTGCATCCACATTGTCGCCGGCGAAAGCCCGTGGGACGACCGCGAGAAATACCCAGTCAAGTTCGAGATCGACGAGCTCCGCTGCATCTACTGCGGCATGTGCGAAGAGGCCTGCCCCGTCGACGCCATTGAACTCACACCCGTCTATGACATCGTCGGCATGACCCGCCAGGAGATGATCTTCGACAAAGAAAAACTCCTGAAGATGTACGACCTGACGATCAACAACAAGCCGATGTAAACCGCAATCAACCCCTCCCCCGAGGGGAGGGGCAGGGGTGGGGTTAGTTTAATCTACAGACCAGCTCAAACAAAAACGCCCCTGACCATCCGGTTTAGGGGCGTTTGTGTATTAATGTCAACCGACCATCATCTCAGCGACGACGGCGTGCAAGCATCAGCCCGCCCAAGCCAAGCAGTGCCGCCGCGCCCGGCGTGGGGACCACGTTAAAGCCGACGACAAACTTGTAGTCGAAACTCTGTGTGTGCCCGTCGACTTGCGTTGTCGCACCATCGAACCCATCAGGAAGCGCCACGGCCGCCGCGGCATCGCCCGTGAGCGTCGCCCCACCCGAGTCCGTGCCCGAGTCATTGTCCCCAGAGATGACCAGGAAGTAGTTCCCGGGCAGGAGGTTGATGTTGAAGATCGACGACATGAACTCCCCGCCGGCCGGGTTCCCGTCATCGTTGAAGGCCAGCACCCTGCCGGTGGAGTCCACCAGCCAGAGTTCGCTGTTGCCGGCCCCGCTGGGGTTGAGCGAATAGATCGAGGCAACGACCATCGCGCTGCCGGTAACGGTGAAACCGAACCAGTCCACGTCCCCGGCCATGCCGGGCGTGTTGGGGGTGCCGAGCGTGCCCGGCGTGATGGTCCCGTCGATCAGGATCGAACCGCCAGGGATGTTAAACGTCCCGATCGGGTTCGCCGTCGCGGCGGTGTTGTTCGGTTCGCTCTCAAGGATCAGGCTGGCGTTGGCCGTCCCGGCCGCAGCAGCAAGGCCCACGATGGTCAGTGCAACAATGTTCTTCATCTGTTCAACTCCTTTATTTGACTTGTTAGATTCACATTTCCGGATCACAACGCCTAGT
>Ga0068872_10001457_pt1 | contig 19060 bp, 13 predicted proteins | sample NOAtaG_7_FD_66441 | JGI IMG/M metagenome (GOLD analysis project Ga0068872, IMG submission 66441) | Freshwater lake microbial communities from Lake Erie, under a cyanobacterial bloom - NOAA_Erie_Diel1S_2200h metaG | ecosystem: Environmental > Aquatic > Freshwater > Lake | place: USA: Ohio, Lake...
GAGACGGTCATTTTAGCCAATCTTATTTTAAAAATTTCTGTTTCTATTCTTTCGGGCGACAGATACAACAATTTTATTTTCCCATAAATGCAGTTATCGAGGGTGATGTCGATTTGTTCTTTGGTCATTCCGGAATGAATGACGGCACATTCGATGTTTCGTTTTTTCAGTTGCTGAATCTGATCTTCCATTAGGGCGATCAAGGGAGAGATGACGATGCAGACCCCCTCCATAGCCAGCGCTGGAACTTGATAGCAAATAGATTTTCCTCCTCCGGTTGGCAGCAGGGCTAGTGTGTCTTTACCAGAGAGCAGGCTCGAGATGATTTGATCTTGTGGGCTTCTGAAATGCTCATAGCCCCAGTATTTTCTGAGAATTTCCTGCGGTGTGTACTGGATTATAGCCATGAGTATTGCAAGTTAATGAACCGGGCTCACTCCGAGTTGACCTCTGGTTTAAGGCTGCAAAAGATCAGACAAACCAAAAAGGAATGCAGTAACCATCAGGATGATTATCCAGTATCGATTTCTGGTTATGAGGAATCGCTCGGAGGCTAGCAGTAGCGTGGCTAATGCAACGGCTTGTTCGGTATGGATATGGATGTCTGCAAACGGACCTAGCGGTAATTGCCCGATCGCGCTTGTTATATAATTCATCAATGTGATCAGTTTTGAGAGCACCCAGCCTGCCGTGGGTGCCAGAAGGGGAATCAATGAAAGTGGAAGAAAGGCCAATCCAACGAAAAGAGCTAGAGACGATAATGGTATGATCAGGAGATTCGCCGGTATGAACCATGCCGGTAGTTGATGGAAATTAAGTAGGGTAATTGGTAATGTGGTGAGTTGAGCAGCTATTGAGATGCTCGTAAGATTCCATCCGCTGAACACCATGCGTGAGCTCGGTTCCCATAGTCGGAGAATTAATGGATGAATCCAGACAATTCCAAGAACTGCCAGATACGAGAGTTGGAAACCGATTCGTGTAATCAGCCAGGGATCTGAAAGTAGTAGTATGAAGGCTGACGCTGCGAGTGTGTTGTACATGTTTGATCTGAGACCAAAGGGTCTGCTAACAGCAATTAATGTGAACATTACCACAGCCCGTAAAACCGAAGGGGATAATCCGGTTATTAACGCGTAGCTCCAGAGAAGTCCTATTGTGAGTATACTGATCAGGTGGTTTCCGCCATATACTTTTTTAAGAGGTTGGGTAAGTATCAAAATTATCCAATACAACAAGCCAGTGTGAAGTCCTGACACTGAAAGCACATGAAGAGTGCCAGTAACGGCATAGTGCTTATTAAGATCTGGGTCGAGCTCATCGGATTGACCAACCAGTAATGCGGTAGCGATGGCGCGTTCATTTTTTCCACTGACGAACGAATGAATTTGTGTTATGCACCACTTTCGCAGATCAACGGCCAGGTGATAAAGTGTGTAGGGTCTACGTCCAATGACCACCAGCTCATCAGAAAAAGGATAATCTTTAAAGAAAATATTTTTTCGCTTTAGGTATTCGGCGTAGTTGAAGGTGTCTGATGAGGAATTTGATTTTACTGGTTTTGGCGAACCATGGATTAACAAGACATCTCCATGTTGTATTTGTGGTTTGGTTTTAAAGTAACAGTAAGACTTACTGTAATACCGGTTCCACGAATTTTGGGATTTTACTAATTGGATTTCTGTCAGGCAGCGGTATCCAGTTGCCATTTTTTCGGGCTGCTCGATTACCTCGGCCACATAACTGCTAATTTTTAGGTTGAATTTTAGGAGGTGGTCTGGTTGACTGGATTCATCAAATTGGCTGGTCACAATCCACCCCAAGCCAGCAATAGAGAGCAGTCCAAAAAACCCTGACCATTTACGAAGCAGTTTAGTTTGAAATATAAGGTAGAAGCTGATTAGCACTAAGATTATTACCCAGGCGCTGCTCAGTTGGAGGTACTGATTCGTAAGTTGGTGGCTAGCCATTCCAAGGAGGTAAAACCCCAGAATGCGAACCATTGGGATGGGTGTCCAGCGAACCATTTTTCAATAAAATTGAACCTGGAAAATTACCTAGTAAGGGAATGGTGATTCCGGCTAAAGTAAGCGATAGCCGAATGCTTTAGTGATACTAGAGCTAAAGTACCCTGAATCAGATGCCCAGCTCTTCCTTATTTTTTTTCAGCGTTTCGATGATAAAAGCGATGTGATCGTGTAGCTCTACTTCAAATAATTCAGCGCCTTTGTAAACCTCATCTCGTTCTACTTTCGCAGCGAACCCTTTGTCTTTTAATTTTTTGATCACTGATTTAGGTTCCAGGGTTGCGATTCCTTCAGGGCGTACCTGGCTGCAGGCTACAATGAATCCTGTCAGTTCATCACATGCCAGAAGTGCTTTGTCCATCAAGCTTTCATAAGGAACATTCCATTTGGTATAGTGTGCCGAAACAGCATGCGCAATTTCTGGTTCTCCCAAATCATTTAATTTTTGAACGATAATGGCTGGATGTTTTTCTGGAAATTTTTCATAATCGGCATCGTGCAGGAGTCCAGCGATGGCCCATTTTTCTTTATTCTGATTTAATCTTTCAGCATAGGCTTCCATCACCAGTTCCAATGTGCGCATGTGCCGGCGAAGGGCTGGAGAATCCGTCATTGCAGCCATAAGCTGGTATGCTTCTTCCCTAGTCATTATACTTTTACCTTTTTATTTTTTCTATGCAGAAATGCATTTATGCCCAATGCAATGACCAGGATACTTATTACGGCAACAATTACTGCCAATTGCGTACGTTGCAATTCAATGGTTTTAAGTAATTCTTCTTGTTTGAGGGCTTCTATTTGTTTTTCCTTTTCCTGAATATCAATAACCATTTCCATTTGTGCGATGCGTCGGCCGCTTTCCTCGCTGAATACTTTTTCCCTGGCCTGTTCGTATTCCAACATCATCTTATAGGCATCTGCCATTCGGTTTTCGCGTGCATAGGTCTCAGCCAGGGTTTTAAAGATTTGTGGTTCAAAGTAGAAGGCTTGCAAGGTGCGGCAGATATTTAGTGCTTCGAGCAAATTCCGTTCAGATCCTTTTAAGTCGCCTAAAAGCAATAAGGCGTTGGCCGTGCTACTTTTTACATTCATCAGGGTGAGCTGATCATTTTCACCTGTTGATTTTTCTGCCGCTTTCGCCAGAAATTCGAGAGCTTCTTTTGCTTTATTCTGGCGAATAAGGACGTTACCCGTATTCAGTAAGGCATCTGTTGGCTCTAGTTTTAATGCTTCGCTTATCTCAGTAGACTGGTTGAAGAAATCCAGAGCTTCCTGGTATTTCCCTAAATCGCTGTATACATTACCCAGGTTATTGAGAGTTATAATCAACCGACTGGAGTCCTTGAGTTCACTGAAGGCTTTTAGGGATTCTTCAAAAAATTGCTTTGATTTTTCGAAATCTTTTTTGAGCGAGTAGATGGTTCCAATGTTGTTATGGGTAGCTGCTGCTCCATCTCTGTTTCCTGTTTTCCTGTAAATGGATTCAGCGGTGAGGTAGTTTTCCAGGGCTTTATCCAATGCTCCTTGATTTTTATAAGCAACACCAAGATTATTGTAAGAAGCAGCCATTCCATTAGCATCCTCGAATTCCATAGCTAGGGTTAATGCCTCTTTAGTGTAGCCAGTAGCTTTTACAGGATCTTGATTGATGTAGGCTTTGAAAAGAAGATTCAGCACTTTAACTCTGGAAGTGCCTTTTGCTGTTTGTAATTGCTGTTCCAGGCTATCGGCGGGTAATACTAAAGGCTCCTGTGCCAACGCGAAAAAGGATGCAGCAATAAACGCAACCGTCAGTTTTTTCATTTTTTTTATTTGACTATCAAATGTAATTATTTGAGGCCATGATTAATAGCTTAAATTAGGCCGATAATAATGGTATGAAGAAATATCTGTATTCGGGGCTTATTTTTTTGATCTGCAGTCCGGTTCTGGCACAACAATCAAAAAAACATGCAGAGGTCATGAAACCAATTGAGACTGTATTTAAGGCAATGGAAATTGGTGATAGTGCCTTGCTTGGTTCGGCGTTTTACAAAAAGGTTGCTCTGTCAACAATAGTCCTTGATGGTTCACTCGAATTAAAAAATCTTCTCTTTGAAAATGACCTTAGTGGCTTTAAGAAGGCTGTGGCGGCAGTGAAAAAAGAGCCGTATCGTGAACCGATTTATGAAATTGAAATTCAGCGCGAAGGAATTTTCGCTCAGGTCTGGGCAAAGTACTCATTTTATATTGGCCCTAATTTTCACCATTGCGGTATTGATGCTTTTCAGTTGGTGAGTACAGAAGCAGGATGGAAAATTTTCTCTCTTACCGACACGCGGCAGGTTAATGGCTGCGTTATCCCTGATTGGGTTCGCCGAAAATATGAAGGCGCCAAACCTTAATGGCAAAATGCAAAAGCTTGTTCTGGCATTCAGTCTTATTTTTTCGACCCTCCATGCGCAGGAAGAGCTTCGAATGAGTATTTTTTTTGATGGGGGTAGTTATGAAATCGGCGAGCTTCAGGAAAAAAGTTTATTGAAATGGTTGGATTCAATACCCAATCTGCTTGAAAAACATCAGATTGAATTAATCAGTCATACCGATCCGGTAGGAGGTCGCCGATTTAATCAGTGGCTGTCTCGCATGCGTAGCGCAGTGGTTAACGATTTGCTGATCCGGAATTATATTCCTCAGGAAATGATTCATGTTCGTGACTGGGGCTTTGAACGTCCGATTTACGACAACGCTACTACTGGTGGTCGAATCCTGAACAGAAGGGTGGATGTAATTGTCCGCCCGGTAGCCTTCTAAATTTGTATTTTCGTCTCAAATTTTACTTACATGAAATTCGGTACCAAAGCTGTCCATGCCGGGGTTTCGCCCGATCCAACCACAGGGGCCATTATGACCCCCATTTATCAAACCTCTACGTATGTTCAGGAATCACCTTCCAAGCATAAAGGTTACGCCTATGCACGCGGCGCAAATCCAACTCGTAATGCGCTGCAGCAAAGTATTGCTGCTTTGGAAAATGCAAAGCAGGCCATTTGCTTTAGTTCTGGTTTGGGGGCTACAGATGCCGTTATCAAACTTCTGAAGCCCGGGGATGAGGTTGTTACAAGTGATGATCTTTATGGAGGATCGTACCGGTTGTTCCGTAGGGTTTATGAAAAGTTTGGGATCAAATTTCACTTTATTGATCTAACCAATGTAGCCAATGCCATTCCGTTGATCAATACCAATACACGGATGATGTGGATAGAGACTCCGTCTAATCCACTTATGCGGATCATCGATATCCAGGCATGTACCGATCTATGTAAAAAGCACGGAATGTTATCTGTCGTTGATAATACGTTTGCTTCACCCTGCCTTCAAAATCCATTAGACTTGGGTGCTGATATTGTGATGCATTCAGTGACCAAATATCTCGGAGGGCATAGTGATGTGGTAATGGGAGCGCTGGCCATGAATGATGAAAAGCTTTATTCCGAATTGCATTTTCTAATGAATTCATGTGGAGCTGTTCCTGGTCCTCAGGATAGTTTTTTGGTATTACGCGGAATCAAAACCTTACATCTCCGTATGGAGCGGCATTGCACCAATGGTCGTGCTGTGGCTTCATTCCTGCGTTCTCATCCGCAAGTAGGTCATGTGTATTGGCCTGGTTTTGAAGACCATCCCAACCATCAAATCGCAGCCCGTCAAATGCGTGATTTTGGAGGAATGCTTTCATTCACATTAAAAGACGATCGTCCGGAGCGGGCCGTTCGTATGATGGAGTCGGTTAAGCTTTTTTCTCTTGCTGAGTCGCTTGGTGGTGTTGAATCACTAATCAATCACCCGGCTTCTATGACGCATGCTAGTATCCCACGCGAGGATCGGATCAAAAGTGGACTTTCCGACAGTCTGATCCGACTAAGTATAGGTGTTGAAGATGCAGAGGACCTGATCGCCGATTTGGATCAGGCACTACGCGCCTGACCCTAAAACTTATTTTTGATATTTTTTGAGCAACTGGGCCAGCTTTTCCTCTATAGACTGTTCCTTCACGGCATCTGGTTTTTTATCCTTAAAGGGTTTACTAGGGTTTTTGCCTGGGTGATGCTTTTGAGGTTTGCCTGATTTACTCTGATGAGCGGCTGGCTGAGTCTCAAATGGATTGGCTTTCATGGACAGACCAATGCGCTTGCGATCGATATCAAGTTCTACGACTGTGACTTCAACCTTTTGCTGTACGCTAACAATAGCTGCTGGATCTTTGACAAACTGATCGGAGAGATGGCTGATGTGTACAAGGCCGTCCTGGTGTACACCAATATCTACGAAGGCTCCAAAAGCTGTTACGTTGGTAACTACTCCGGGAAGTTTCATTCCGATCTTCAGATCTTGAAGGGTATGGACACCTTCCGCAAAAACCACGGGATCAAAATGTTCACGTGGATCTCGTCCTGGTTTCTCTAATTCTTTTAAAATGTCTTCCAAGGTGGGTAAACCCACTTTGGTATCGACGTATTTATTCAGATCCAGTTTTTTTCTTAGTTCTGCGCTTCCGATAAGTTCTTTAACGGAACAGCCTAAATCTGTAGCCATTTTATCGACTATGGGGTAGCTTTCTGGATGCACGGCGCTGGCATCCAGCGGATTTCCACTCTCCCGAATGCGAAGAAAGCCCGCGGCTTGTTCGAAAACTTTTTCACCAAATCGGTTTACGGCCATTAAAGCATTTCGGTCTGAAAATGGACCATGTTCATTACGATAATCGATGATGCTTTTAGCGAGTGATGGTCCAATTCCCGAAACGTAGGACAGAAGTTCCTTACTGGCTGTATTGACCTCTACGCCTACTGCGTTTACGCAAGAGATCACGATATCATCTAATCCGCTTTTTAATTGATTTTGATCTACGTCGTGTTGGTATTGTCCAACTCCAATAGATTTAGAGTCAACCTTTACCAACTCGGATAAGGGGTCCATTAGTCGACGACCAATAGAAACGGCTCCTCTGACGGTAATGTCCTGGTCTGGAAATTCCTCACGTGCGGCCTCTGAGGCTGAGTAAACGGATGCGCCACTTTCATTGACCACGACGATCTGAATGCGTTGACTCAATCCGATATTTTTTACAAAAGACTCTGTTTCTCTTCCTGCTGTACCATTGCCAATAGCGATGGCATCTATTCGGAATTGTTCACACAGCTTTTTTATTGTTTCTGCTGATCCGCTCCGATCTTTTTTTGGTTCGTTGGGATAGATAACGGTATGGTTCAAAAGTTTTCCTTGTCTGTCCAGACAAACTACTTTACATCCGGTACGAAAACCTGGATCGATCGCCATAACATTCTTTTGTCCCAGAGGTGCTGAAAGCAAGAGTTTCCGAAGATTTTCGGAAAAAACCCTAATGGCTTCAATATCTGCTTTCATTTTAGACTCAACCCTTATTTCAGTTTCCATGGAAGGCCGAAGTAATCGCTCGTAACCGTCTTCAGCTGCCAGCATCACCTGTGGTGCCGAAGGTCCGTTATGTACGAAGCGGCCTTTAAGAATTTCTAGTGCCAAGTCTGTTGGTGGTTCAATAGAAAAGGTGATTACCTCCTCTTTTTCTGCCCGCCGAATGGCCAGCATGCGATGAGATGGAATGGTTAGCACGGGCTCTTTCCAATCAAAATAATCACGGAATTTTTGTCCTTCCTGCTCTTTTCCTTTAAGAATCCTGGTGGCAACAAGCCCTTTAGTTTGGAACAACTCTCTGATTTCCTTTCGGCAAGCTATATCTTCTGCGATCATTTCTGCGATAATGTCGCGTGCGCCGGCTAAGGCATCCTCACTGGAGTTAACACCTAGATTTTCATTAATAAAAGATTCAGCCAATGCGGATGGGTCTTCAGGGCCTTGTTTGAGCAGCAACAAGGATAGTGGCTCAAGTCCTTTTTCTCTGGCTACGCTGGCGCGGGTTTTCCTTTTTGGTCGGAAGGGCAGGTATATATCTTCCAGCTCGGCTATGGAGTTGGCATTGATAATAGCCCCCATCAATTCAGGTGTCAGCTTGCCTTGTTTTTCGATGCTGGAAATGATGGCTTCACGTCGCTTATCCAGTTCACGAAGTTGATTTAGTCGATCGCGTATAAATCCCAATTGAACTTCATCTAAACTTCCGGTTTGCTCTTTCCGGTACCGTGCTATGAAGGGAATGGTAGCTCCATCGTCCAGCAAACCGGCAACAGCCTTTATTGCTGAAAGTGGGATGGTTGATTCCTGTGAAATTTTAGTAAACCAACGTGAAGCAAGTTCTGAAGACATGGTAAAGAAGTAGACTTTTTAGGAAAGAATTATAAAGCTTGGACCGCCTGAACGACGGCATCGATTTCGGCTGTGGTGTTGTAGGCTGAAATACCCAACCTGGTTACTCCACCTTTCTCCAGTAAGCCAAGCTTTTCAATCGCGCGCATGGCATAGAAATGACCGTCCCAAGCGCAAATATTTTTTTCGGCCAGTTTTCTACAAACCTGTTCGGCTGATAAACGATGATGTAAAAAAGAGATGGTTGGTGACCGATGTGAAGTTTGGAAGGACTGTCCGATAATCGTCAGCTCCTTACATGCGCTTAATCCGTTGTAGAGTTTCTCAGCCAACATTCGTTCATGCGCTCCAAATTGTCGGTAGGCATCAACAATTTTCTCTCTCAACGAATTTCCTGCTCCGTATGAAGCAATAAAGTCAACAGCCGCACTTACTCCGGCTATGGCTGCGTGGTTGAGTGTTCCGGTTTCAATATTTTCGGGTGCGGCCTGTCCTGCTGTACGCAGCCGATCGGTTGGAATCTGATCGAGCAGTCCGGGTCTACTGTAGAGTAATCCGACGTGGGGACCGTAGAATTTATATGCTGAGCACAATAAGAAATCGCATCCCAGCTCCTGAACGTCAATTGAAAAATGAGGTGCGTAATGAACGGCATCCAACACCAGCCAGGCTCCGGAGCGATACGCCAGCTCACGCGCCTTTTTCAGATCATTTACCGTTCCCAAGGCGTTGGAGGCCATACCTATGGCTACAACCCGAGTGCGTTCGGTAATCTTTTTTTCCATGTCGGTGTAGTCTAGCGTTCCATTCGGAAGTAGTTCCACCTCTCTTACTAAAATGCCTCGCTCACGTAAGGAAAGCCATGGCCCTCTGTTACCCTCGTGATCAAGTTGAGTGATGAGAATTTCGTCACCTGGCTGGAGTTTTCTTCCGATTCCTTTGGCCAGCGCGAAATTGAGGGTAGTCATATTTTGACCAATGGATATAGTATTTGGATGTTCTGCACCGAGAAGGGCAGCTACCTTTTTTCGCATATCCTCAATGACCAGGTCTGTCTCCTGAGTTGTTATAAAAACGCCGTGAGAATTTGAGTTTGAGGTTTCGTAATAACCGGAGATGGCTTTGATGACGTGAGTGGGAACCTGAGTCCCTCCGGGTCCGTCCATAAAAATGAGGGGCTTCCCTTGATGCAGGCGACTTAAGGACGGAAAGTGTTGTCGGAAGGTTTCGGTTGCAAACATAGTGCTCAAAATTATTCTGCAAATATTCCTCAATCTTGATGATTGACAAAGTTTTTCTATCGCAGATCCAAAAGGATCTGGTTCCCTTCAGTTCGTGTTTATTTGGGTGTTTTTCGACATATAATCAGCTGCTTTCGTCATTAACTCAGAAATCATCAGTAATTTAACTCCGACTTCACAGGTAATTATGATGAAAATCCGGGCTATTTCTTCCGGTATTATTTATTCTTTTCCGGCTCAACTGGTATTAACCCATCTGAAGCGAAATCAGTTGATGATTTTAGCTTGGCTGGTATTGACAGCTATGGTTACCGGTAATTTTGGTAAGTATTTAGGGGTACCGTATTTATTTTTAGACCCGGAGTACCGCGATAAGGTTGGAATTGTTAGCTTTTTTATAGTGGGCGTGGCTACGGCCGGTTTTGCTGCGGCCTTTAACATCACTACCTATATTACAGAGGGACATCGTTTTGCTTTTGTGGGAGCTCTCCCCAGGCCTTTCACGAAGTTTGCTTTAAATAACAGTATCATTCCAATTGTCTTTATTGGAATTTATGTTTTTCAGCTTTTGGCATTTCATGTCAATAATTATCCTGGCGACTCGTATGCTTTGGTCATTAAACTGGTCGGATTTTTTGCGGGACTTTTTTCATTTACAGCACTACTGTATACCTATTTTTATTTTACTCAGAAGGATATTTTTCGTTATGTCGTTTGTAAACTGGATGAGAAACTGAAACATTCAGTGCCTATGGCACGATCCAGTGCAATGAAGAAACTGGATATTGCCAGAAAGAAGCAGGAGCGAGTTGATTTTTATCTGGATTACAATTTCCAAGTTAAACGTGTAGGGCACGAGCGCGATTTTTACGATCGCCAGACCATCATTCAGGTGTTTGATCAGAACCATTTTAACTTGGTCGTAATTGAACTCTCCTTATTTGCGCTCATTATTTTTTTAGGTCTATTCAAAGATGTGCCCGCTTTTCAATTACCGGCTGCGGCCAGTTTCATGCTTTTTCTTACTGCCTTTATGATGATTGCCGGTGCCTTCGGTTATTGGTTTGGTGGGTGGTCGGGTACTGCTGCCTTACTTTTATTCCTCGGCGTCAATTTTCTCTACGGAAAGGATGTTTTTTCAAAGACTTATGAAGCTTTTGGTCTGGATTATACGCGCTCACCGGTAGTTTACAATTCTCAGAAAATTCAAGAAGTCCATAGTGCTGCCTTTGTTCGGGAAGATTCGGCACAAACGATGGTTCAGCTCACCAACTGGAGGTCTAAGTTTGACTCATTCAGGAAGCCAAAGCTGGTACTGATTGGCGTCAGTGGAGGGGGTAAACGTTCTGCCTTGTGGGCCCTCTCGGCGTTACAGACTGCCGATAGTCTTACCCAAGGGGGATTATCCGATCATGCTGTTCTCATCACCGGAGCCTCCGGTGGTTTAATTGGAGCCAGTTACTTCCGTGAGCTCAAATACCGTGAACAACAGGGTGAAGCTAGTAAACCTTGGTCGGCTAAACACCGGGAAAATATTTCCAGCGACAACCTTAATCCACTCATATTTAGTTTGCTCGCTAACGATTTATTTGTCGGACTAACCAAGTTTGAATATAGCGGGAAAGTCCATAATCGTGATCGGGCGTTTACATTCGAGGAGCAGCTTAATTTGATAACAGACTCTGTAATGGATCGTCCGTTAAAAGAATTCAAGGCCATGGAGCTTTCCGGAAAGGTCCCCATGATTTTATTATCGCCTACGATTATTAATGATGGCCGTAAGTTGTACATCGCTTCTAGACCGGTATCGTATATGAATACGGAAACCAGTGCCTTAAATGGGTATGGTCGTATAAAGACCGGAGGTGTAGATTACCATCGTTTATTTGACGGATTTAAACCTGAAAATCTTCGCTTTCTTTCCGCTCTTCGAATGAGCGCAACATTTCCCTACATTACTCCCAACACAACGCTGCCTACTCAGCCTCCCTTGCTGATTATGGATGCGGGTATTTCCGATAACTTCGGTTTGGGAGATGCTGTTCGGTTTTTATATGCCTTTCGTACGTGGATTGCTGAACATACTTCGGGCGTAATTTTCCTATCTGTCCGCGATTCGCCCAAAATCAGAGAGACACCTTCTTTTCGTGGTCGCACTCTTGTGGATGAACTCACGCAGCCCATCAGCAGTGTGTACAATAACTTCGAAAATTTTCAGGACATCAACAGCGACTTAATGATTGCTCATGCTACGAGTTGGTTTAAGGCTCCGATTCATCGAATTGATATTCAATATCAGGCTACTGAATATGTTCCGATTCTCAAGAAAATAGACAGTATTCGTCAAAATAGTGCACGCGCTTCTCTTAGTTGGCGGTTAACGGAGCGTGAAAAAAAGGGAATTGTTTCCAATCTGAATACCGAATCGAATCGGCAGGAATTTGCGCGCTTGCGTCAGTTGCTGGAAGAGTGACGCAATGTTTTTCCTGATCGGGTTCCAGTGTGTTGGCCATCTCGCGCGGCTACTGTTCCATTGACCAAAACCATTTTTATTCCAGAAGCATATTGGTGGGGCTTACTGAAGGTGGCCTGATCCGAAATGGTTGAAGGATCAAACACCACCAGGTCTGCAGCTAATCCTTCTAAGATCAACCCGCGATCTTTTAAGCCAAATTTTCTTGCCGGCAAGGAAGTCATTCTCCGAATGGCCTCTTGAAGAGAAATAATTTTCTTTTCACGTACATATCTACCAAGGACCCGGGCATTGGTACCATAGGCGCGCGGATGCGGAACGCCGGATCCCATCACGGCAATACCGGCATCAGAAGCAATCATATTATTAGGGTAAGCCATAATTCGTTCGAGATCCACATCAGCCATGGAGAAAAAAACCATTTGCGTCCTGTCAGCGGCAGCCACGAGTTCCATAATAGTTTCAGCTTCGTTGGCCGCTGTCGGTTTTCTTCCTTTTTTAATATTTACCTCTGAAATATTCAAACCATTAAGTGAAGTATCTTTTGGGAATCGTGCAATCACGGCATAGCTAAAATCATTCAATGTCTTTTTCTTTAACTGACGCAACATATCCTCTTTGATCTTTTGGCGTTCGGCGGGATTATCGAGTCTCCACTTCAGCGAATCACGTCCGCCACTAAAGGCCCAGCTGGGCATGGTTTGATCAAGAGTTGTGCTGCTGGCCACGTAGGGATACTGATCGATGGTGACATCCAAGCCACGCTTTCGGGCTTCCTCTACCTGTGCTAGCGTTTGTGATGACCGTCCGTGGTTCGGTTTATACGTTACCTTAAAGTGAGAAATCTGCACAGGCAGGCCCGCTTGTTCACCAATGGCAATGGCTTCCTGAACTGCTTCTGCTACTTGGTCGCCTTCATCGCGGATGTGAGAAGCGTATACGCCGCCTTTTGCAGCAGCCTGTGATGCTAGGTTAACAATCTCATCTGTTTTGGCAAAGGTTCCAGGAACGTAAATCAAGCCGGTACTCAATCCTACAGCACCATCGTTCATGGCCTTTTCAACGATGTTCTTCATTTTCTGGAGTTCATCTGTAGCTGGCTCTCTTCGGGCATCTCCCATGACTGCCTTGCGCACAGAATTGTGTCCAACCAGGGAAGCCACATTGATACCCAAACGGATGCTATCCAGTCTGTTAAAATACCGGCTTAGATCCAATTCAGAATTTCCACAATTTCCTGTCACTACAGTAGTGACACCATCAAGGAGAAAATTGGATGCTGAAGGATTGCGGAATTCGCCACCTTCGATGTGGGCGTGTACATCAATGAAGCCGGGTGCTATGAAATAATTCGCAACGTCCTCTCTTACGGTAGCAGATGCTTTAGAGAGGTTTCCGATCTTTTGTATTCTTCCTCCCTTAATGCCAATGTCTGCCCGGTACCAATCATTGCCGGTTCCATCTAGGATTTTTCCGTCGGTGAGCAGGATGTCAAAGTCCTGGCCAAAGACCTCCGATGAGAGAATGGTTAGGCTGAAGAGGAGAGCGTACTTCATAGATTTTGTTTTCAAGATGTTGAAAATAAAAAATCCCGAAGAGTTCTTCGGGATTTTTATGGTGGAGGCGCTGAGCGGATTCGAACCGCTGTAGGAGCTTTTGCAGAGCTCAGCCTAGCCTCTCGGCCACAGCGCCAAAAGCAGGGGGAGGGCCCCCTGCGTGTATTTATTCAGCTTTCGGTTCAGCAGAAGCGCCTTCCTGACCTGAAGCAGACATCTTCTGCTTCAGAGCTGTCAGGGCTTCCAGATCTCCAAGAGTTGATTTCTCTGACTCCTGGTTGATCTTATCGATGGTCTTACCCTTGGTCGCTGCTGCTTTCTTTTTAGGAGCGGCTGCGGCTGCAGGTTTCTCTTCTTCAGTAGACCAGGTAGCCTTATGGCTGAGTGCGATCTTGCGATCATCTTTGGAGAACTCAAGCACTTTGTAATCGAGTGCTTCGCCTACTTCAGCCTTTGCGCCGTCCTGACGGGCCAGGTTTTTAGCAGAGCAGAAACCTTCAATTCCATAAGGCAATTCGAGAACGGCACCTTTGTCGTTCTTCGATGTAATGGTACAACGGTGAACGGAACCAACGGTGAAGACATTTTCGAACGTATCCCAAGGATTTTCTTCGAGGTGCTTATGGCTAAGTGCCAGGCGACGGTTTGCCGCATCCATTTCCAGAACCTTAACCTGGAGTTTTTCTCCAACCTTAATGAATTCAGAAGGATGCTTTACTTTCTTCGTCCAGCTCAGGTCAGACACATGCACCAGGCCATCGATGCCTTCTTCCAATTCCAGGAAGAGACCGAAGTTGGTGAGGTTGCGAACTAAACCGGTATGAATGGTTCCAGCTGCATACTTCTCAAGTGTTTCCTGACGTGTCCAAGGATCTTCAGTGAGTTGCTTGATGCCGAGTGACATCTTGCGCTCTTCGCGGTCGATGGTCAGCACTACAGCTTCGATCTCGTCACCAACCTTGATGAAATCCTGAGGATTACGCAGGTGTTGTGACCAGCTCATTTCACTTACGTGGATCAGACCTTCTACTCCAGGCATGATTTCGAGGAACGCACCGTAATCGGCAACGTTAACGATCTTACCTTTTACCTTGGACTTCACCTGAATGTCTTCAGGAAGTGCAGCCCAAGGATGAGGAGTAAGTTGTTTCATACCTAGGGAAATGCGCTTCTTATCTCCGTCGAAGTCGAGCACCACAACCTTGATGGTCTGGTCGAGCTTGAGAACTTCTTCAGGATGGTTGATGCGACCCCAGGAGATATCGGTAATGTGCAGCAGACCATCAACACCACCAAGATCGATGAATACACCGAAGTTGGTCATGTTCTTGATAACGCCCTCCAGTACCTGACCTTTTTCAAGGTTGGTAAGGATAGCGGCCTTCTGCTGTTCGATATCTTTCTCGATGAGGACTTTATGCGAAACGACTACGTTGTCGTTGGTGTAGTTGATTTTAACAACCTTAACCTCGATGTTTTTATTTACGTAGATGTCAAAGTCACGGATAGGCTTCACATCGATTTGTGAACCGGGCAGGAAGGCCTCGATTCCGAATACATCGACGATCAGACCACCCTTCGTGCGGCGTTTAACAAATCCTTCGATAACCTCATCTTTATCCAATGCTTTCTGTACGTATTCCCAGCCCTTAACCAGCTTCGCTTTGCGGCGGCTGACGATAAGCTGACCAAGTGCGTTTTCTCTTTCTTCAATGAACACATCTACCTCATCACCGATTTTCAGGTTGGGTTGATCTTTAAATTCAGCCAAAGGAACCAAGCCGTCTGATTTGAATCCAATGTTTAGGATTACATCGCGGTCATTGATTCCCACAACGAGGCCTTTAACAACCTCGGCATTGCTGATGGTGGTTACAGTTCCAGAGTAAAGATTTTTGAATTTTTCGCGATCAGAAGAAGAATAGCCTTCACCAAAACCTTTGTGATCGTAGGCATCCCAATCGAAGTTCTCGAGGGAAATGCTGTTCAATGCAGGTTTTTTAGGTCCGGTAACATCGCGGATAACGCGACCGATACCTTCTTCTTCAGCAGCTTTCTTTTCCAGGCGGATGCGGACGAGTTCGTCCTGCTCGAGTTCGGCGGCTGCGGCGTTTACATTGAGCACAGGCTCATCATCGGCGCCAGTTACTTTTTTTGAGATTTCGGCTTTGCCTTCCTCACCCTTTAAATTTTTTGCCATAAGATTGATTTGCCCTTATTTCAGCGACTCCCGGCTGGGCGGTACGGGACGCTTTTAGGTTTGACATGCCGTTTTATTCAAATAAACGGCCCTTTCATTTTGAAAGGGTTGCAAATCTAATAAAAGATCGGACAGGAGCGGGGCTGAAAAGCCCTTTTCAGAACCAAAAAACCGTATTTAAATCAGGAATTTTAAGAAAGTGGCCTGATTTCAGCCTTTTCCAGGTAATCGGCCACCCGTCTAACAAAACTTCCGCCCAGGGCACCATCTACCACACGATGGTCGTAGGAATGGGAGAGGAACATTTTATGCCGAATGGCGATGACATCACCGGTCGGTGTTTCAAGAACGGCAGGCTTTTTCTGGATGGCACCGATGGCCAAAATGGCCACTTGAGGCTGCATGATGATGGGCGTACCCATTACGTTACCGAATGAACCCACATTTGAAACAGTGTAGGTACCACCAGATAAATCGTCGGGCTTAAGTTTGTTTTCGCGCGCCCGTTTAGCCAGGTCATTAATCGCCAGGGCCAAACCGATTAAATCCAACTGATCCGCATTTTTAATTACCGGCACAATCAGATTTCCTGAGGGGAGGGCTACGGCTACTCCAATATTGATTTCTTTCTTCTTGATAATCCGATCCCCATCGACCTGAATATTGATCATCGGAAAATCTTTGATGGCCCGGGCCACAGCCTGTACAAAGAATGGGGTGAACGTGAGCGACTCGTTATATTTTTTCTGAAAAGCAGTTTTTTCCTGCTCTCTCCATTGTACAATGGTTGTGACATCTGCTTCTACAAACGAGGTAACGTGTGGTGACACCCGCTTGCTGTCCACCATGCGTTCTGCGATCATCTTACGCATGCGGTCCATCTGTAGAATTTCATCCTCTGCACTAATGGAAGCAGGAACCAACGGTGTATGTGTAGCTTGTCCGTTGCCAACAGGTCTGCGGAATTGAAGGAAAGAAAGAATATCTTTTTTGGTGACGCGGCCTCCGGCTCCGGTGCCTGGTATGGTTTCCAGTTCAGAGACAGAAATTTTTTCAGACCGCGCAATGGTTCTGACCAGTGGAGAGAAAAAGCGATTGGTTTGACGTACGCCACCCGGAATGGAAACAGTTACGGGCTTGCGATCCGGAACGATTGGTGCTGTAATTTTCTGTTCTACCGGTGCAGCAACAACAGGAGCTGATTTGGTCTTTTGTGTAGTTGCAGCATCAGATTCAATGATGGCTATGGCTTTCCCAACCTGAACAACCTCTCCTTCTTGAGCTAATATTTTCACCAGTGTTCCTGCATACATGGAAGGAACCTCTGTGTCGACCTTATCGGTAGCTACTTCTAAAACAGACTCATCCTGGCCAACGGTGTCCCCTGGCTTTTTAAGCCATTTCAGCACGGTAGCCTCCATGATGCTTTCGCCCATTTTAGGCATTATCAATTCTACAGCGGCCATTGTGAAAATTTTGCACAAAGTTAAGACAAATCACCTTTCCTTCCGGTGGTCAAAACGGATAACGACCATCAACGATTTTGCCGTTTGCAGGGTTCTAAAGAGAAATAAACCGGATTTTTAGATCAGTTGATTCGTTCGATATCGGCACCCAGCTTTTTGAGGCGATTCTCAATATCCTGGTAACCTCGGTCGATTTGTTCGATGTTCGAGATTTCGCTGACGCCCTGTGCGGACAACGCGGCAATGAGCAAGGCAACCCCTGCACGAATATCCGGTGAAGACATTTTAATGCCACGCAGGGACTGGGTTTTATTCAGGCCAATCACATTGGCACGGTGAGGATCGCACAAAATGATCTGCGCACCCATTTCGATGAGTTTGTCCGTGAAAAACAATCGGCTTTCAAACATCTTCTGATGGATGAGTACGCTACCCTTGGCTTGAGTGGCCACCACCAGTATCACGCTGATCAGATCGGGCGTGAATCCCGGCCATGGCGCATCTGCAATTGTCATGATGGAACCATCGATAAAGGATTCGATTTCATAGTGCTCCTGAGCCGGAACATAGATATCGTCTCCTCTGAATTCTAGTTTAACTCCAAGACGTTTAAAGATTTCGGGAATGATGCCCAGGTTGGGGATGGAACAGTTTTTTATGGTGATTTCCGAACCGGTCATCGCCGCCATGCCAATGAAGCTTCCAATCTCGATCATATCGGGAAGCATAGTATGTTCTGTTCCGTTGAGTTGGGTAACGCCCTCAATGGTAAGCAGGTTGGATCCGATACCTGAGATTTTTGCACCCATGCGGTTCAGCATTTTACACAGTTGCTGCAGGTAAGGTTCGCATGCGGCATTATAGATGGTTGTTGTGCCCTTTGCCAGCACAGCAGCCATGACGATGTTGGCTGTTCCTGTTACCGACGCTTCGTCCAGCAACATGTAAGTGCCTTTCAATTCGTGGGCATCGATCCGGAAGAGATTGGTTTCGGTGTTGAAATTAAATTTTGCACCCAGACTTTGGAATCCTAAAAAATGGGTGTCCAGTCTGCGTCGTCCGATTTTGTCACCACCTGGTTTAGGAATACTGGCTTCTCCGAAACGGGCCAGAATTGGACCAAGCAGCATCACCGATCCGCGGAGGGCTGCGGCTTTAGCGCGGTACTCATCCGATTCGAGAAATTTAAGATTGACGGATGAGGCTGTAAACCGAAAGGAACCAGCGCCAAGTTTTTCCACGCGGCAACCAAGATCGCCGATCAAGTCGATCAGCTTATTGACGTCCCGGATGTCGGGGATATTGTGAATGGTTACCGATTGATTGGTGAGTAGGACGGCGCACAAGATTTGTAGTGCTTCATTTTTAGCTCCTTGCGGGATGATTTCGCCGCGGAGTTTTTTGCCGCCTCGTATGCGGAATGAACTCATTGGTCTCTTCTGCGGTGGTGTTTATTTTTCATGAAAGGACGACCGCCATGGCGATGACCTCTGTTCTTATGATGCGAGTGTTGTTGTCCGAACGGCTTTCCCTTAATGTCCCGATCCCGGTACAGTTTTTCAAAGAGGTTATCCTCTCGGACTTTGTCTAGATTGATGCTTAGTGTTCCACCTGACATGGCATAAATATCTTTCAGGATCACGGAGTCGTCCAGGATCTCTTTGTTCCAGCTGCTGAAGAAGGTTTTCATCAGTTTACCGAGGTAGATTACGAGTTCTTCGCGTTCTTTTGGATCCTCCTTCTTCATGGCTTCCTGAACCAGTTTTTCAATGTTCTTTCCGTAGTGACGGAAACGCACATTACTTTGAGGATAGG
>Ga0068872_10001458_pt1 | contig 19058 bp, 15 predicted proteins | sample NOAtaG_7_FD_66441 | JGI IMG/M metagenome (GOLD analysis project Ga0068872, IMG submission 66441) | Freshwater lake microbial communities from Lake Erie, under a cyanobacterial bloom - NOAA_Erie_Diel1S_2200h metaG | ecosystem: Environmental > Aquatic > Freshwater > Lake | place: USA: Ohio, Lake...
CTGATGAAAAGGTTCTCCACACCCAGCAGTTTCATTACCCGCACGGGGAAAACCACCTCCTGCATGGAATAGCCTTCATAAAAATGGAAGCGGCCCTGTGCGATGATGCCGGTTTTTCCTTCCCATTCCACCACATGTAGTTTTCCGGCATGGCTTTCGGCCGTCGCCAATGGAAAATGGGGAATATCCCGGTAATCAAAACTGCGGATGATGCGGGTTTCTGAGACCAGTTCGCCAAGGCCGGTACCCAGAATGATTCCGAATGCGGGTTCAACCGATGCAGACCCGCGAATAAAGTCCGCTGATTCCCTGTATTGCTCAAATGGAATGAAATTCATGAGCGCAATTAAAAATAAGATTGGGGCTTCAGCCATCAGGAATGGCATTTTCCTGCTAAAAATCAAAACTTTACAGAGGCGAAACAGAAGAGGTCGAAAAAAACCGTACTTTTGCGGCCATTTTCAGCAATATGCAGGCAATCCGAAACATCGCCATCATCGCCCACGTCGACCATGGCAAAACCACACTGGTAGATAAGATCATTCATGCTTCCAAGATTTTCCGGGAGAATCAGGAGTTTGGTGACCTTATCCTGGACAACAACGATCTGGAACGGGAACGCGGTATTACCATCGTTTCCAAAAATGTTTCGGTTCGCTACAGAGACACCAAAATCAACATCATCGATACACCCGGCCACGCCGATTTCGGTGGTGAGGTGGAAAGGGTTCTGAAAATGGCCGATGGCGTTCTTCTCCTGGTCGATGCCTTCGAAGGCCCAATGCCGCAAACCCGCTTTGTACTCAGCAAGGCCCTGCAGCTGGGCCTGAAGCCGGTGCTGGTAATCAACAAGGTAGATAAGCCAAACTGCCGTCCGGACGAAGTTCACGAGGCCGTTTTCGACCTGATGTTCAACCTCGAGGCCACTGAGCATCAGCTTGATTTCAAAACACTATACGGCTCCAGTAAACAGGGCTGGATGAGCCACGACTGGAAAAAGCCAACCGAAGACATTACAGCGTTGTTGGATACCATCATCGATGAAATTCCGGCACCAAAGGTTAATGAAGGCAGCCTGCAGATGCAGGTTACCTCCCTGGATTTCAGCTCATTCGTTGGCCGTATTGCCATCGGAAGGGTGGCCAGGGGAACCATTTCCGAAGGACAGAACATCATGCTCTGCAAAGCCGATGGCATAATGAAAAAATCCAGGGTGAAAGAGCTGCATGTTTTCGAAGGTCTTGGAAAAGTCAGGGTTGAGTCGGTTTCTGCCGGCGACATCTGCGCCGTTACCGGCATTGAAGGATTCGAAATCGGGGATACCCTGGCAGACGACCAGAATCCGGAACCGCTTCCGAGGATCGCCATCGATGAGCCGACCATGAGCATGCTCTTCACCATCAACAATTCACCCTTTTTCGGAAAGGAAGGTAAGTTTGTAACCTCCCGTCACCTTCGGGACCGTTTATTCAAGGAAACCGAAAAGAACCTCGCCCTTCGCATTCAGGAAACCAATTCGGAAGATAAATTTCTGGTGTTTGGCCGGGGTATTCTTCACCTGAGCATTCTCATCGAAACCATGCGCCGTGAAGGGTATGAACTTCAGGTAGGTCAGCCTCAGGTACTCTTTAAGGAAATCGACGGGCAGAAAAACGAGCCGGTGGAAGTACTCGTGGTAGATGTGCCCGGCGATACAGCCGGTAAGGTCATCGAACTCGCTACCCAGCGCAAGGGTGAATTGCTGATCATGGAGCCAAAAGGCGATTTGCAGCACCTGGAATTTGAAATTCCTTCCCGTGGTCTGATTGGTCTTCGTACCCAGGTACTGAACGCCACCCAGGGGGAAGCCATCATGACGCACCGCTTCAAGGCCTACGCGCCATTCAAAGGCCCGATTCCCGGCCGCATCAACGGCTCTCTCATTTCCATGGAAACCGGTCCTACTACGGCTTACACCCTCGACAAGCTTCAGGACCGCGGTAAGTTTTTTGTGGATCCGGGTGAGGAAGTATATGCTGGTCAGGTGGTGGGTGAGCATACCCGCCAGAACGATCTCGAACTCAACCTTCAGAAAGCCAAGCAGCTTACCAACATGCGGGCATCAGGCTCCGATACCAATGTGAAGATTGCGCCGAAAATCAATTTCTCACTGGAAGAATCCATGGAGTACATTCAGAAGGATGAGTATCTGGAAGTGACGCCCAAAAGCATGCGCATGCGGAAGATTTACCTCGACCCCAATGAGCGCAAGCGCATGGAGAACAAGGTGGAGGCAGATGCCTGATCATGATAAGCCGGATTTTTCCGGCTTTTTTGTTTCAATTAGATTTTGTTTATCGTTGCAGAACAATAATTCGTTTACCGTTATGAAAAACATGTTCACCAAAATCGGCCTGCTGGCCCTGCTCGCTTCTGTTTCATTCTCCTGTTCCAAAGTTCAGTATGCTTCTTTTGGTGGGGGACCTAAAAAATTGACTGCCCTTCCTTCAAAAGATTACTATGGGAATCTCGACAAGCAGTCAGTTGCATCACTGAATACCGTTGAAACTGCAGAGATTCGGGAGTTAAACCAGACGATTACGAAATTACAGGAAAAATTGCCTGCTGTTGCTTCCGGTAAAAAGTTGAGTCTGGTGGAAAAAGTGGCAGTGGCACGTCAGGTTAACAAAATCCAGAAACAACTGGCAAAGGTTGAAAAGGTCTCTGAGGCCCAAAAACCAACCGAAGGCGGAAAAAGCCAGATTGTGGCGCTCATTCTTGCCATTGTAATTGGTGGCCTTGGTATTCACCGTTTTTACCTTGGCTATACTTTAGAAGGTGTACTTCAACTGCTTACTGCCGGTGGATGTGGCATCTGGGCTTTGATTGACATTATCCGAATCGCTACGGGCGACCTGAAGCCTAAAGGTGGCGATTACGACCAGAAACTCTGATTTGTTTCCTTTAAAGCAAGCGATAATAGTCTGCGGGTTGCTGACACTAGCTCTTGTGCTGGTGCTGCTACCCGCAGATTTTTTTGATGGTGGTCCTGCCATCTGTCTCAGCCGCGTGTTGCTGGATCAGGATTGTTATGCCTGCGGCATGACCAGAGCCTGCATGCGCATCATTCATTTGCAATTCAGGGAGGCCATGGAGTATAATCTTCTTGCATTTGCCGTAATGCCCCTGCTCGCTGCTGTCTGGCTGAGGGAACTGAAAAATTCCGGAATCCCGCTGATTCGCTATTTCCAAAAAAACGATTGATCCCCGTTCCCCTGTTCTGGTTCGTGTCCTCACGAACCAATTTTCGATTTCTCTCCTCCGTTCTGGCTTGTATTCGCAGGAAACGGCCGGGCATTCCTGGAGTCTTTGTGGTTCGTGGGGACACGAACCAGGACAAGCATTTATTTGAATCATTTTTGTCTCCGTTCTGGTTCGTGTCCCCACGAACCAGCCGGTCATATAAGGTTATACCGAAATTTCGGAATCTGCCGGGACAATGGTTGTAAAAAACAGATGCCTTTATTCTTTACCGTGGTTCGTGAGGACACGAACCAGGACAGAGGCCGGATGCATCATTATCCAAATTCTTCTCTGATATCTGTCAAAAATTCAAATTTATCGATGCCAGTATCGTAGAAACTCGCAGAGGAAAAATGATATTGCTCTGGGTATTCACAAAGCTTCCACTTTCCCGAAAGGGGATTATCATGGATATATTTCAACTTTTGATCCGCCATTTTTTTTGTAAAAAGTTGAAAAGCATGGGAATCCCTCTGCCAGAAATTATATTCTTTGTTTGCGGCATGAACTCCAAATTTTGCTAGAAATTCCGGCTCAGCTTTTAGTTCATTCAAGAAAAGTCGCGAAGTGAATTTGAGAAAGGACGCATAAGGCATTTCTCCGCCATTTTTCTTATTCTGCCTCCATATTAAGTGTACATGGTTCGGCATTATTACAAAAGCATAAACCGTGATGAATCCAGATTGAGAAAGGAATTTCAATGAATCTATAATAATTTGTTTTCTATGAGTAGGTGCTAGAAGCTGAATCCACTTGTTTATGGTCGCGGTCCAGAAATATACCTCATCCAGCATCATTACCGACTTTCTTCCTGATTCGAAGGACTTTTGTTTCATCGTCAATAGTTTTTTCAGGAATCAAATTTAGAGCAAAGAGTAATTATGTGGCTTGCTCTTTGGAAAAAGTGATGATTATTCCCTGGGTTCGTGAGGACACGAACCCGGACATTGGGGTCCCCACGAACAATCTAATTAGAATCCATTCCTACGTCCTGGTTCGTGTCCCCACGAACCAGCCAATCGAAATCCATTCTCCTTAAAGCCTGTTCCTTAACAGGATACGAAAAGTGGTTCCTTTTCCCGGCTCGGAGGATTTTACAAAAATCCGGCCCCGGTGGTACTGCTCGATGATGCGGCGGGCAAGTGTGAGGCCAAGTCCCCAGCCTCTTTTCTTGGTCGTGAAACCCGGCTCAAAAACCTTTTTAAACTGATTTTTCGGAATACCTTTTCCTGTATCCCGGATATCCATCTGCACATGGCCTTCCGGAAGTTCGGTAATTTCCAGACTTAGTCTGCCGGCACCGGACATGGCATCAACCGCATTCTTACAGATGTTTTCAATTACCCACTCAAAGAGAGGGCGGTTGATGTAGGCCAGCACCTCTTCATGATGGCCAACCACCGAAACAGAAATCTCCACTTTCTGACTCAAACGGCTTCTCAGGTATCCGATTGCCGTTTCAACAACCTCTACCAGATCAATCAGCTCAGTCTTTTGCTCTGAACCAATGCTGCTGAACCGGGCTGTAATCATCTGAAGACGCTGGATGTCCTTGTCCATTTCATCCACAATGCCCTCTTTCTGAATTTCCGGCTTGCTGCGCAGGTATTCTGCCCAGGCAAGCAGGGAAGAAATGGGGGTTCCCAGCTGATGAGCCGTTTCCTTGGCAAGGCCTACCCACACCCGGTTTTGTTCTGCATTGCGGCTCAGACTGAAAGCCAGATAGCCCATCAGAATAAATAGGCCGATCACCGCAAGCTGTATGTAGGGATAATACTTAAGCTGGCGTATAAGGGTCGAATTTTTGTAATAGATAAACTGTTTTAGGCCTGCAATTTCAATGGGTATGGGCTTGTATTCAGCACGCATTTCTTCCAGTTGACGGTTAAAAAAAGCCTTGCTTTTTTTGGCATCCATGCCTTCCGGAACATCAAAATTCCGGTAGCTAAGAATATTGCCATATTCATCGGTCAAGATCACTGGTATGGAATTATTGGCTGCAATGATTTCCCGGAACAGGAATCCCTGACTCGAAGTAAACTCCATACCGGCAATTTCCCGGTAACCTTTGGCGGCCAGATCAATCAGTTTCTTTTCCCGCTCCGCCAGCTTGCTCACCATGTTGTTGGTGTATAAAACCGAAATGCCTCCGATCAGCAGGGCAAAAAAAATGATGACCAGCTTAAAGGTGGAGCGATTGCTGTAAATGTCCATTGCCATAGGCCGGGGCGGATGTCCTGTTAATTCAGGCCAAAGATGCCGGATCGAAGCGAAACGGCAAGGACTGGCTTACGGAATCCAGACGGATAAAGCCTGTTTTTTCCTGGCGGAATATCAGCCTGATGGGATGCTGCTGCCTCGATTCTGCCTCCTGCATAACCTGACGGCATCCTCCGCAGGGACAGGCAGGCAATAATTCGCTGCCTCCTTCTTTTCGCGCCACTACCACTATTTCTTCCATGGCAATCCCGGGAAAAGCAGAACCGGCATAAAAAACGGCAGTCCGCTCGGCACAAAGCCCGGATGGATAGGCTGCATTTTCCTGATTGGTGCCGCAGATTATTTCACCATTGGCCAGCCGAACGGAAGCTGCAACCTGAAAGCGGGAATAAGGCGAATAAGCACGTTCAAGCGAATCAACTGCTTTTTGCAGAAGTTCCCGGCTTTCCTCCGGGAGCTGATTTTCGTTATCAAAGGAATCGTATTCAAGTAAAATGCGTTCTCTCTTCATCCGGTTTTTTTTGGGGCATCAAAGGTAACAGAGTTTTGAAATAAACAAATACGGAATGTTATCTGATGTCATCTCAGTCCGGTGAAAGCAGATGGCGTGATTTCAACAACCATAATAAGACTAAAAAACCTAGCTGGAGGTTTTCAGGAACCTGAAAATTGCCTTCTTTACTTCAACTCCTTGTTCTTCAGACGGCTTCTCTATTTTCCCAGGAAGGAATTTTAACGGCCGCTTTGCGAATCCAAAAAAATGATTCTGCGTCATTCAAATCCAGCCGGATATGAATGTTTTCCCATCATTGGCTGACCTGACGGCTGCTTTACTGGCTTTTTAAAGCCAGAACGAGTTTTATCATGGTCCGGAAGGAAACATCCGGATGTGCTGCCTGATTGACAGTTCCGGCAATCGTTATGTTCTCCTTTGGACAATAAAAGGCCAGTGCTCCGGAAAGACCTGAATGTCCTATGAACTCCGGTACTGTTCCAAAGGGATTGAGCATCCAGGGAAGCCTGAACAGGTGGATTCCTATGCCTGAGCGAAGAGGAAAGAAAATGCGGTTCCATTGCTGCAGCTCGGGAAGATATTCCGCCGGGAACAGCTTGCCGGTAAAAAATGCATCCAGAAAAATCAGCATGTCGGAAGAAGTGGAAACAATGCCTCCGTCCGGACCAAACGAACGCATTGCCTGTGGAATCCGGAGATCCTTTTCTCTGTACCAGAGATTTTTCGGCCTGTTGTCTGCCGGGTCATTGTAAAGCCAGGTTTGCTGAAGTCCTAAGGGTTCGGTCACCATCGTTCTGCAAAGAAAATCAAAGGTTTTACCTGTGATTTTTTCCGCAATGGCGCCCAGCAGCTGAAAGTTGGTGTCCGAGTAATGTGCTTTATCTTTTGTTCCGGGAGGGAAAAGGGCAGGAATATTTCTCGTTCTTTCCAATACTTCGGGCAAACTCCAGGCCTGGTCTTTCCCGTTCAGAATTTCTGATTCCAGGCTTATTCCTCCAGGTGCCTTACCCTGAAAATAGTCCGGCAATCCTGAACTGTGTGCCAGCAGATGGATAATCCGGATCTCTGATGAATAATCTGTTCCTTTAATAACATGCAATCTGCGAAGCAGGCTTTCACCGAGATGCTGTATGACTTTATCGTGAAGATCAAGTTTTCCTTCTGATCTCAGAGCCAGAATGATGGCAGTGGTAAAGAGTTTTGTGGTGCTGGCGATGAAATAGGGCTGCAGCGCGGAAATATCACCTGCAGCTCCCAGCCAGCTGAATTCTCCTTTTTTCAGGGCAAAGCAGGCACCGCGGATTTTTTGGCCTTCTGCGGTTTTCTTCAGGATTTCAAGTAATTTTTCTTCAGTACCCTTCATCGGCTCCTTCGGTCGGTTTTAATAAACAAAGATGCAATCCTTCATGCCTGGCTGGACATAATTTGGTGAGCCTTTTGCTGCTTTTTTATCCGGCCGCTATCAAAATTACCAGTTCCCTGCGCAATGCCGTAGTGTTCAGAGGCTCCTGTTTAGTAAAGCGCTTCAGCCCCATCAGCATCATTTTGAGTTCATCTCCGGAGGCAAAACTCTGAAGGGCCTGCCTGCCTGAAAATCCGATTTTTTCACATCCCAGGTGAAGCAGGAGGCGGCAGGCAATTTCTTCTTTGCGGGTGGAAGAAGATCCGCTTCGTTCGCGTAATTTCATGCAGCGCAGCAGGGCTGATTCGCAGGCATAAATCTCCATCAGCATATCGGCCAGGCACATTACGATTTCCTGCTCTTCTTCCAGCTGCATCATCAGTTTCTGTACCGCGGCTCCTGCCACCAGAAGGAAGGCTTTTTTCAGCCGGCCAAGCTTTTCGCTTTCTTCGTCCGGAAATCCTGAAGGAACTCCGGCACTGAAATCCGGAATGGCCATGAGTTCCTGCTGCACTTTTTTTGCCGGGCTAATCAGGTCCACCTCGCCTTTCATGGCTTTTTTTAGCAGCGTGCTGATGGTAAGCAGACGGTTGATTTCGTTGGTGCCTTCGAAAATCCGGTTGATACGGCTGTCGCGGTAAGCCCTGTCCATGGGTGCTTCAGCGCTGTACCCCATGCCGCCGTAAATCTGAACGCCTTCATCCACCACATAGTCCAGTACTTCGGAGGCATAAACTTTCAGAATGGCACATTCTATGGCGTAGCCTTCCACCGCTTTCAGTTTGGCTTCCTCCGGGCCCATTCCGGATGAAAGCAGAGCTTTTTCCCGGTTTTCAATGTCCTGACCTGCGCGGTAGGTGGCCGATTCGGCCGCATAGAGCCTGCAGTACTGTTCAGCCAGTTTGAATTTGATGGCGCCGAATTCGCCGATACTTTTTCCAAATTGTTTCCTTTCGGACGCATAGCTCCGGCTGAGTTTTGCCACTCTTTTCCCGGCGCCGATGGCCGCAGCTGCAAGTTTGATGCGGCCAATGTTGAGAATGTTAACGGCGATTTTGAAGCCATTTTCCCGGCTGCTGAGCATGTTTTCTGCCGGAACCGGACATTCATTGAAAAATATCTGCCGTGTTGAACTCCCGCGGATGCCCATCTTTTCTTCCTCTTCATTCATCGTAATTCCGCCAAAGCTTTTTTCCACAATGAAAGCTGTGAGGTTCCTGTCGTTTTCAATACGGGCAAAGACAATGAAGATGTCAGCGAATCCCCCATTGGTAATCCACATTTTCTGCCCGCTGATGAGCCAGATTTTTCCATCCGGAGACATTACGGCTTTGGTTTTACCACTGTTGGCATCCGACCCGGAGTCAGGTTCGGTGAGACAGTAAGCTGCCTTCCATTCTCCGCTTGCCAGTTTTGGCAGGTATCTGGCCTTTTGCTCTTCATTACCATAGTAAACTATGGGTAATGTGCCAATCCCGGTATGGGCTGATAATGCCACTGCGAAGGAATGGCCTGCCCCGATTTCTTCAGCCACCAGCATGGAGGTGTTGAAATCCATACCGAAGCCACCGTAGGCTGCCGGCACCGAAGTGCCGAGAAGGCCCAGTTCACCGGCCTTGTTCATCAGTTCCGGCATCAGGCCGGGATTTTCGTGGCTGTCTATTTCGTTCAGCCTGGGAAATATTTCCTTTTCCAGAAATTCCCTGCAGGTTTCGGCCACCATTGTTTGCTCTCCGGTGAAATCTTCCGGAATGAATGTGGAACTGAAATGGCTTTCCCGGATGATGAAGTCTCCTCCGGTCACGATGGTATTTCCCTGCATGCTGGTATTATGGATTTCTGAAAGGCAATGTAGGAAACTTGCCCTCAAATTAAAATAACCTTAATGCCACAGGCTGTTTCTTTTTATCAACGGCATGAAATAAAAAAAGGACACCGGGATGTCCTTTTCATCTGTGAGCATTGGTCACTTTCAGTTCAGAAGCGGCTGAAGTTTTTTAGCCAGATCGGCTTTTCCTGCCACCCCAACCTGCTTGTCTACCAGCTGTCCGTTATTAAAGTACAGCAGTGTAGGAATGGACCGGATGCCGAAGCGGGAAGCAACATTGGGGTTAAAATCCACATTAAGTTTTCCTACCACGGCCTTGCCGTCAAAATCGCCGGCCAGTTCTTCCACTACCGGACCTACCATGCGGCATGGTCCGCACCACTCTGCCCAGAAATCCACCAGAACCGGCTTGCCGCCTGCCAGGATTTCATCAAAATTACTGTCTGTTATTTCTATTGCCTTTCCCATTTGATTAATCGTTTACAGTGTTTAAAACAAAGATGATGCAAAGATGTTGCGGATTTTAAAATTCAGCACAAATACAGACGATTTGTCAGGCCTTTTTTTGAAGTATGCTCAGTCCGTCCCGTATTGGCAAAATGAACTGTTCTGCGTCGGGAAACATCATGGGGAGGTCATGATTGAGTGCGGTAACGGCTTTTTCGAAAGCGCGCTTTTCAGCTTCCGGCTTGAAAATGCCTCCTCTTGCAAATACATTATCAATCAGAATTATCCCGCCAGGCCTCAGCTTTGGCCACAGCATTGAAATATACAGTCGGTTTGATGTTTTATCGGCATCAAGGTACACCAGATCCCAGTTCTCGTTCAGGAGCGGTATGATTTCTTCGGCTCTGCCTTCCATGAGGCGGATTTGTTTTGCAAAGGCACTTCGGTCAAAGAAATTCTGTGCAAATGCGGCGTACTCTTTAGAGTTCTCAATCGTAAAGAGCAGGCCGTTTTCATCAAGTCCTTCCGCCAGGCAGAGGCTGCCGTAACCGGTAAAGGTTCCGGTTTCGAGGATTCTGCTGGCTTTAAGCAGCCGGGAAAGTAAGGCAATCAGCCGGCCCTGCGAAAAACCGCTTGCCATGTGTGCAGCCCCGGGGAATTTCTCTGCACCGGCTTTTTCAAGTTCTTCAAGCAAAGAAGAGACCGGAGAACTAACCGATTTCAGCCAGTCTTCGTTATTTTCTGAAACCGGGCTCATAAAAAAGGCCCCGCATTTACGGGGCCTGGGTTTTTGATTTTCATTTTTATTTAAGAATACTTCTGGCAATAACCAGTTTCTGGATTTCGGAAGTGCCTTCCCCGATGGTACAAAGTTTTACATCACGGTAGAATTTCTCTACCGGGAAATCTTTAATAAAGCCATATCCGCCAAAAATCTGGACCGCCTCGTTGGCAACCCTTACGGCTACTTCCGAAGCATACAACTTCGCCATGGCAGATTCTCTGTTTACAGCTTTGCCCTGATTTTTCAGGAAGGATGCCCGGTCAATCAGCAGTCTGGCTGCTTCAATTTCGGTTGCCATATCGGCCAGTTTGAAAGAAATGGCCTGGAAATTCGAAATCGGTTGGTTGAACTGATGTCTTTCCTTGCTGTAGGCAAGGGCGGCATCGTAGGCTCCGAGGGCAATTCCCAGACTCAGGGCCGCAATTGAAATCCGGCCGCCGTCCAGTATTTTAAGCGATTGAACAAAGCCATCACCTACCTTGCCGAGAATCTGCGACTCATGAACACGGCAGTCATTGAAAATGAGTTCAGCCGTTTCAGAGGCTCGCATACCCATTTTATTTTCCTTTTTTCCGGAGCTGAAGCCTGGTGTTCCCTTTTCAATGACGAAGGCCGTCATCCCGTGAGAGTCACCGATTTCACCAGTTCTCACAATAACCGTGGCAACTTGTCCGGATTTGCCATTGGTGATGAAATTTTTGGCTCCGTTGATTACCCAGTATTCACCGTCCTTCACCGCAGTGGTTCGCATGTTACCGGCATCTGAACCAGTGTTAGGTTCTGTAAGCCCCCAGGCACCTGCCCATTCACCCGAGGTGAGTTTTGGGAGGTATTTTTTACGCTGTTCTTCGTTTCCGAAGGTATAAATATGATTGGTACAAAGAGAATTGTGAGCAGCCATGGAAAGACCTACAGAAGGATCTACCCGTGTGAGTTCTACAATTGCTGTAACATATTCTTCGTATCCGAGTCCGGAACCACCGTATTCTTCCGGAATGATCATGCCCATCAGACCGATTGCCCCCATCTTTTGAAAAAGCTCGAATGGAAACCACTGTTGCTCATCCCATTCCATGACGAAAGGATGAATTTCTTTTTTGGCGAAATTTCTGGCGGCTTCGGCCACCATCTGCACATTTTCCCCGGGGTTGAAATCCATGGTCAGCGCTGCACTATCCTGAAGCATTATTGATTACGGTGTATTTGGAGCGCAAAAGTCAGGGTAAATACTGACTTTAGCAACCCCTTACCGGGCAAATTTTGGAACAGTATGGCCTGAACAGCAGGCTTTGGATGCAAAGTATCAATAACGACAGTCCGGTTACACAGTTCTGTAAATTTTCTGCATTTAGGCGTAATGTTCCCGTATTTCCTCAGGATGCCGCAAAATCTGCATGCCTGCCGGCACATTCAGCTCCTGCGAATTAACCTGATAGCCGGTAACAACCACGCGGGCATTTCCTTTTATCCGGGAAAGTTTATCCAGGTAAGGCTGAACATCTTCCAGGCAAGGTGTTGATGTGATGATGCAAAAGAGGTCATCCGCCCGGTGAATCTGCTGCACAGCTTCCAGGTCCTGCAGCGGGAGGCTTTGGCCCAGGTAGATAACCTTATGGCCGAGCTTCTTTAGAAGGTAGCAGGTATAAAGCAGGCTGATTTCATGCAACTCGCCTTCGGGGAGAAACAGTATGATTTTGCGGTGATCCTTACGGATTCGTTCACCGGTAATTTCATCGATAGCGACAATCAGTTTTTGCCGGATCAGGTAGGTAATAAAATGCTCCTGTGCCGGATTGATGGTATTGGTCTGCCATAGAATTCCGATATGCTGCAGGAAAGGGAAAATAATCTTCGAAATGGTTTCTTCCATACCAAAGGCCATCGAGTTGGAGGTTAGCTGTTGGTTGAATCCCTCTTCATCAAGGTCCAGCATCGCCAGTACCAGCCCCTGAATGTGGGAGAAGTACTGAATTTTTCCCTGGGTCAGCTTCTTTACTTCATCCCTCAGCTGTTCTTCAGGCAGACTGGCAATTCTGCTGATTTTAACACCGTTTTCATAAAGGATGGCAACATTAAGCAGAAACTTTAGCTCTTCCTGCGTATACAGACGAATGTTGGTATCTGTCCTCTGTGGTTTTAGGAGTCCGTATCGTTGTTCCCAGATTCGCAGGGTATGCGGCTTGATACGGGTAAGCTGGGCAAGATCCCGGATGGTGAAGCTGGTATTCATCATCGTCTTTGAAGTCTAAAAAGTATTGTTTTTGATAATAACTCTGAATGTGCTAATTGGTTTAGTGTTTGGGATTTATTTTTAAAAAACATTCTGCAGCAGAAAAAATAGAGCCTGAATTAAAAAGGCAACCGCCGCCACCCTGTTTCTTCTCTGGAAGGAGGATAAGAATGGCTGGAGAAAAATAAAGAAGGACAGAATTGCCCAGCCAATATAATTCTGAAGTGGGATGTTTCCGCCTTCCCAGTTCCAGAAACCAAGCCGCATGGCCACAGGTTCCATCAGATAATCCAGTCCGACCATAAGCCCGGTTGCCAGAAAAAGTTTGATCCAGGATGGCCATGAAAGAAAGTCCAGCAGGCAAAGCACACAGTAGGAGAGAAGAAACCAGTTAAGACCGATGATCCACGGCGTGCCCAGTATACCAGGCCCCAGTACATCCCCATAGGCGTAATTGCCGAAAATCAGACCGGTGTTTACACCAGCCATTTCAACGAAGAAACCACTCAGAATGGCAATCGTGCAGAATGTCCAGAACCTTGCGTTAAATTCCTTCTGGAACTTAACTACAATCAGGCTGGTCAGTATGAGATTAATGGGAACAAAGTCAAGGGCCAGGGAATACAGAAACCCGGATGCCCAGTTGAGCAGGATTAGTCCGGTAAGATGAAAAATGCCGATTACTGCAATGGCGATTTTTTCAGAACCAGAAAACAGGCCGTTTCGTTTTTTCGTCATTCAATGGCAGAATTCGGTTTCAATAGGCATAAGATACAGCCCTGCCCGGGGCAAAAGAATCATTTACTGATTTTGATTCAAAACCAATCGCAGCTTACTTATGCTGTTTAGACTGTTTCTAAATTTCATCAGGATTTTCACTGTTTTTTTTTCGGCCTCTCCTAAGTTCATCCGAATCAGAAAGTAATCCTTACATCAAAACCTTATTGAAAGTTCAGAAAACAGGATTTTTTTTTCAATTTAGGTTTGTTCCTTATTGTGCTGCCTTTACTTTTGCGCCGGAAACCAAGTTTCTCTTTATTGAATTCAAAGCAGTATGAATCAACGACTTACAAGTCATTTCGCCAGATTTTCCTTCTCACTGATCCTGTCACTGAGCCTCTGCAGCACTGTTTTTGCACAGAAAGACAGTGCTGCTGCTGCTCCTGCAGCACCGGCAACTGCTACGGCAGCGCCTGCCGGCGGCGGTGATCCTGCAGCAGGAGAAGCCATTTTTAAAGCGAATTGCAAAAGCTGTCATGCCATAGGGGAACAGGTGGTAGGGCCTGCGCTGAAAGACGCTCACAAACGCTGGCCAAGTAAAGCTGCTCTGGCTGCTTTCATCAAATACCCTCAGAAAACCATTGACGGTGGGAATGCCTATGCCAAGGGCCTGTATGAAAAATACAAGCAGTATATGCCCAACCATGATTTTCTTAAGGATTCAGACATAGATAATGTTATTGCATGGATTGTTAAAGAAAGTGAAAATCCTACACCGGTTGCCGCTGCTGCAGGAGCAGGTACCGAGGCTGCTGCCGGCGGGGCAAATGCTGATTCCGGCTCTTCAGGATTGCTGGCCCCGGTAATTGGTATTTTGCTGGTTACCCTTGTGGTGGTAATCATAATGCTGCTGGTCGTTATCAATCTTGTCTCCAGGATTCTCAACAATAAAAAAGAAGAACTCAACGAAGATGATCTTGAGCAGATTGAAGGCCGGATCAACTGGAATGTCATGTTCGGACATCCGCTTTTCAAAGGTGTGGTAGCCTTTATTTTTGTGGTGATGATTGGTAAAGCTGTTTTTGATAAGTTTTATTCCATCGGAATCCAGCAGGGTTATGCTCCGGATCAGCCGATTGCATTTTCTCACAAGCTTCATGCCGGCATGTACGAAATCGATTGCAACTACTGTCATACGGGTGTTAACCGTGGTAAGTCTGCAACCATTCCGGCTGCTAATGTTTGTATGAACTGTCACAATGTAATTAAAACCGAATCTCCGGAAATCAAGAAAATCTGGAAGGCAGTTGAAAAGAACAGACCCATCAAATGGGTGCGCGTTCACAATCTTCCCGATCTGGCCTACTTCAACCATGCCCAGCACGTGAAAGTCGGCGGAATTGAATGTCAGAAATGCCATGGACCCGTTCAGGAAATGGAAGTGGTTCAGCAGTTCTCTCCTCTCACCATGGGCTGGTGTATTAATTGTCACCGCGAGACGGTGGTGAAGTCAGAAGGAAATGCCTATTACGACAAGATGGTTGAAATCCATCAGACGAAATACGGCACAGGCAAAATGAAAGTAGAAGATATCGGAGGGCTTGAGTGCTCTAAGTGTCACTATTAATACAACATTTGATAAGGCAACAAGTATTGCGATGAGCAAGGAAAACAATACAATTTACTGGAGGGGTTACGAAGAACTCACCAACAACCTTGAGTTTGTGAAGAATTCCTCTTCGGAGTTCAACATGCCCGGGGAAGAGGAACAAAAATCTGCGCCAGACCGCAGGGATTTCCTTAAGGCAATGGGATTCAGCGTGGCAGCAGTTTCTCTGGCTGCCTGTGAAGCGCCGGTGAAACACGCCATCCCGTTTCTCAATAAACCCGAAGAGTACGATCCGGGCATTGCCAATTATTATGCTTCTTCTTTCTTCGACGGAGGCGATTACTGCGCCATTCTGGTAAAAACCCGGGATGGTCGTCCAATCAAAATAGAAGGTAACAAATTGTCGTCTGTTTCAGGTGGTGGGACCAGTGTAAAAACGCAGGCTTCCGTTCTTGGACTCTACGACAACAACCGTTTTAAAGGACCCAGAAAAGGAAATTCAGATATCGACTGGAAAGCGTTGGACGCTGATGTTAAGGCAGCCCTTGAATCTGCAAAAAGTTCGGGTCAGGTCGTTTATCTGATTTCCGGGACTAACATCAGTCCTTCTTCCAACGCTGCCATCGCTGCCTTTGCTGCTGCTTACAGCAATGTAAAGTATGTTCAGTATGATGCCTATTCCGCTCACGGCCTTCTTGAAGCCTGCAAGGAAGCAACCGGTGTCCGCGCCCTTCCTTCGTATGATTTTTCCAAAGCCAGGACCATAGTAACATTTGGTGCTGACTTTCTTGGTTCGTGGCTGTCATCAACTGAGTACAGTCGTCAGTTTGCCAAAACCCGCAGGGTAGGGCCTTCCAATAAGGAAATGTCAAGGTTGTACGCCTTTGAATCACTTATGTCCCAGACGGGTGCCAATGCTGATTACCGTTCGGCAATACGACCTTCAGAAAAGGGACTTGTAATGGCCGCCCTGTATAACGAGATTGCTGCATCTCTTGGTGCACCGGCACTTAATACTCCGGCACCGAAGAATTCTAAATGGATTAAGCAGGCCGCTCAGGATCTTCTGGCAAGCAAAGGCGCTGGTCTGGTTGTCGACGGATCCAACGATAAAAATCTCCAGAAGCTTGCCCTTCAGATTAATCAGCTTCTTGGAAACATCGGAAATACAGTTTCGTTTGGTAGTCCTTCACTCATTAAGAAGGGTGATGATGCCGCCATGAACGCTTTTGTAGATGCCTTATCAGCAGGTTCTGTAGCGGCAGTTATGTTTATGGATTGCAACCCGGTTTACGATCATCCCCGCGGTGCTGAAATCAAGGGTGCTGTTGCAAAGACCGGGCTTTCACTATCTTTTGCCTATGCACCTGATGAAACAGCCGCTGCCTGTAAGTACACTGCCCCGAATCATTACTTCCTGGAAGCTTGGGGAGATGCAGAAGCAAGAAAAGATTGTTTCTCTCTTGTTCAGCCTGCCATTTCGCCGATTTACAGCACACGCCAAGCAGAAGAATCACTTCTTACCTGGGCAGGTGTTTCCGGAACTTATTATGAATTTGTTCAGGCTTACTGGAAGGCTAATATGTTTCCGAAACAGAAGTTCGGATTTGGCTCATTCCGTGATTTCTGGAATTACAGTCTACATGATGGTGTATTTGAAGTAAATGGACCAAATCCAAGATTAACTCCTTCGGCCTCTGCTGCTGCAGCCGGTGATTCCACATCAAAAACCGTTGTTGCCGTACCAGTTTCCGCGCCTGCTGTTTCCATCCCGGAGCCAGCCTTCAGTCTTTCTCTCGCTGGTGCGGATGCTGAGATTTCTTCCCGCTACAAGTCAGAAGGATCAGGATTTGATCTTGTTGTTTATGAAATGGTGGGTATGGGCACAGGTGCTCAGGCCAATAATCCCTGGCTTCAGGAGTTTCCGGATCCCGTGACCCGGGCATGCTGGGAGAACTACCTTGTATTGCCGCAGGCTCTGGCCAAAGAGCTTGGTATCAAAGTGAATGAGGGTGATACTGCAAAAGTTACCCTTAAGGCCGGCGGGAAGTCTATCCAGATTCCTGCCCTTGTTCAGCCGGGGCAAAATTCTGGTACCATAGGTCTTGCAATTGGTTATGGCCGTACAGAAACGGGTAAAACCGGTAAAGATATTGGTGTAAATGCCTATCCTTTCCTGAAATCAGACGGAGGCATCCTTAATTACACCATCACCGGAGCTGCAGTTGAAAAAACCGCCGATGAGCATCGTGTAGCTCATGTTCAGACTCATCACACAGTAATGGGTCGTCCCGTAATTCAGGAAACAACGCTTGCACGTTATTCAAAAGATGAAAAGGATGGTCGTTATTTCCCGAAAATCACCACTCCGAATGGTGAGGAACCGGCGAAGAACTTTTCTCTCTGGTTTGATAATGAAATCGAGCGTGCCCCTAATCCGGATGCAAAAGGACCGAACAAGCGTCCGAACCACATGTGGAGTATGGTGGTTGACCTTAATACCTGCTTTGGTTGCGGTGCCTGTGTAATGGCCTGTAATGCTGAGAATAATGTTCCCGTTGTAGGCAAGGCCGAAGTGCTGAATCGCCGCGAAATGCACTGGATTCGGATTGACCGGTACTACAAGTCAGACATGACCAAGGAAAAGGCGCACAAAGAAGGTGTAGGTACGCTCGACATGTATGCACAGATGGAATTGGCTTCTGACGATCCTGAGGTTGTTTTCCAGCCCCTGATGTGTCAGCATTGTAATAATGCCCCCTGCGAAACGGTTTGTCCTGTTCTTGCAACCACACACAGCACAGAAGGTCTCAATCAGATGACCTATAATCGCTGCATCGGAACCCGTTACTGTGCAAACAACTGTCCATACAAGGTTCGTCGATTTAATTGGTTCAGTTATCCTGAGAACTCCGAGTTTGATTACAATGTCAATAACAACCTCGGTAAAATGGTGCTAAATCCGGATGTAACGGTGCGTGCAAGAGGTGTTATGGAAAAGTGTTCCATGTGCGTCCAGCGCATTCAGGAAGGGAAACTATACGCTAAGAAGGAGGGAAGACGCCCGGTTGATGGTGAAATCAACACAGCCTGCGCTCAGGCCTGTCCTTCCGGTGCCATTACCTTCGGTGATATGTCTGACAAAGAAAGCAGCATTTTCAAACTGCTTTCAGAGCATAAGGAAGGAAGAGCCTACACGCTCCTGGAAGAAATCAATACCAACCCTTCGGTTGTGTACCTCACAAAAGTAAGAAACAAGGCCTAAGACTTGATAGCATCATGAATGTAACTTCAATTGTAAGAGAGCCGCTGGTAACTGGTGGAAAGACCTGGGCGGACATCACCAACGACATCTGCCGCCAGGTGGAAGGCAGGCCATCCAAAAGCTGGATCATTGCTTTCACAGCTTCCGTTCTTCTTCTGGGTGTTGGCGTTTTCTGCGTTATGTACACCTGGTTTGTAGGAATCGGCGTCTGGGGACTTAATAAGACCGTAGGCTGGGCATGGGACATCACCAACTTCGTTTGGTGGGTTGGTATCGGTCACGCCGGTACACTGATTTCAGCCATCCTTCTTCTGTTCCGGCAGAAATGGCGCACTTCAATCAACCGTGCTGCTGAAGCTATGACAATTTTTGCGGTATTGTGTGCTGCATCATTCATTCTTCTGCACATGGGTCGTCCCTGGCTGGGGCACTGGGCCCTTCCTCTGGGTAATACCTACGGAACTCTTTGGGTGAATTTCAATTCTCCGCTGGTCTGGGACGTATTTGCCATCTCAACCTATCTGACCGTTTCGGTTGTTTTCTGGTACATCGGTCTTATCCCTGATCTGGCAACCATCCGTGACCGTGCCACCAACAAAGTTTCCCGTCTGATTTATGGTATTATGGCTTTCGGCTGGAACGGCTCCGCCAAAGACTGGTCTCGTTTTGAGGCTGTATCTTTGGTTCTCGCCGGTCTTTCAACACCTCTTGTGTTATCTGTACATACCATTGTAAGCTTTGACTTTGCTACTTCTGT
>Ga0068872_10001465_pt1 | contig 19037 bp, 14 predicted proteins | sample NOAtaG_7_FD_66441 | JGI IMG/M metagenome (GOLD analysis project Ga0068872, IMG submission 66441) | Freshwater lake microbial communities from Lake Erie, under a cyanobacterial bloom - NOAA_Erie_Diel1S_2200h metaG | ecosystem: Environmental > Aquatic > Freshwater > Lake | place: USA: Ohio, Lake...
GGCCGGCGGCAGCAGGCCGGCGAGCAGCCGCAGCAGCGAGGACTTGCCGCTGCCATTGGGCCCGCGCAGGGCCAGCGCCTCGCCCGCGCCCAGCTCGAAGTCGAGGCCGCGGAAGACGAGGCGCCCGCCGCGCGCGCAGCCCAGCGCATTGGCCGCGAGCCGGTCGCCCGGTGCCGTCATGGCGCCGACGCGCGCCCGCCGCGGGAGGGGGAAGAGGGGCGGGCCGGCCCATGGAGGAGCCGGCCCGCCATCGCGCGAGTTGCCGGCGCGGCCGGAGTCCGGGAAGCCGCGGCGGGGGACGCATGGCCCGGCCGCGCGCGGCGCGATGTCGCGCGTGGCCACGACCGGAGCATCGCGCCGCATTGGGCCGCGAATTTGCGCGCATCGTGGCGAAATCGGGGAAGCGCGCAGGCCTGGCGCGCCGCGCGCTCAGCCATTGGCGCGCGCATCCTCGATCACCTTGCCGTCGTTGGGCAGCGCGCCGGGATCGACCAGGACGACCTCGCCGCGCAGCCGCGTCACGGCCTGGATCGACTGCGCGATCGCCTCGGCGAGGCCTTCGCCGCGCGCGGCCGGGGCGACCTCGGCGCGCAGCTCCATGCGGTCGCTGCCGCCCTCGCCGGAGACGACGAGGCGGCAGCGCCCGATCGCGGCGTGGCGCCGCGCGACCTCGGCGACCTGCGAGGGATGCACGAACATCCCGCGCACCTTGGTCGTCTGGTCGGCGCGTCCCATCCAGCCCTTGAGCCGCGGCGCCGTGCGGCCGCAGGGGCTGGCGCCGGGCAGCAGCATCGACAGGTCGCCGGTGGCGAAGCGGATCAGCGGGTAGTCGGGGTTGAGCGTCGTGACGACGACCTCGCCCACCTCGCCCGGGCCGACCGGGTCGCCGGTGCCGGGGCGCAGGATCTCGACGATCACCCATTCGTCGAGCACGAGGCCGGCGTCGGGCACGCTCTCGTAGGCGATCAGCCCGAGATCCGCGGTCGCGTAGCACTGGCGCACCGCGATCCCGGCCGCGCCGATCTCCGCGCGCAGCGCCGGCGGCAGCGCCTCGCCCGACACCAGCGCGCGGCGCATCGACGACAGGTCGGCGCCCATCTCGCGCCCCTTCTCGAGGATGATGCGCAGGAAGGACGGCGTGCCGACATAGCCGGCCGGCCGGATGTCGGCGATGGCGCGCACCTGCTGCTCGGTGTTGCCGACGCCGGCCGGCACGACGGCGCAGCCGATCTCCTGGGCGCCGGTCTCCAGCATCATGCCGGCGGGCGTGAAGTGGTAGCTGAAGCAGTTGTGCACGACGTCGCCGCGGCGGAACCCCGCCGCCCAGAGCGCGCGCGCCATGCGCCACCAGTCGCCGCGCCGCCCGTCCGGGTCGTAGATCGGGCCGGGCGAGGCGAAGATGCGCGCGAGCCGGCCGGTCTCCACCGCGGTCAGCCCGCCGAAGGGCCGATGCGCCTCGGGCCCGCCCTTCTGGCGCTCCATCAGCTCCGACTTGCGGATCACCGGGAGCCGCGCGAGCGCGGCGCGGTCGGTCACCGCGGCGGGATCGACGCCGGCGAGCAGCTCGGCGAAGGCCGGCGCCGCGCGCGTCGCATGCGCAACCTGCTCGGAGAGCGCGGCGAATTGCCGGCGCTCGCGCTCCTCGGGATCGCGCGTCTCGAGTTCGTCCAGGAAGTCGCTCATCTGGGGCCTGCCGCGTTGGCGCCGTGGATGCGCGATCCTAGCATGCGCGCGCGGGGACGCGCGCCGTCCTCAGCCGCCGGCGGGCGGCATCGCGTGGATCGCGTCGGCCAGCAGCGACACGCGCGCGCGCGCGCCGGGCGCAAGGCCGTTGCGCTGCGCCACGTGCGTGGGCACGGAGAAATGCAGGAGGTCGCCCGGCGCCGCGTCGGGCGCCAGCGCGACGAGCGTCGCGTCGCCCATGCGCATCGCCGTCGCCACGCCCCCCTCCACCGGGTTCTCGCGCTCGCCGCGCGAGGCGCGGTCGGGGCGGTGGAGCACGATCTCGGAGGTCGGGATGCACCAGGCGATCCTCTCGCCGGGCGCGAAGCGCGGGCAGGCGCGCGCCTCGAGGCGCAGCCCCGCCCATTCGACCAGGCTCGTGCCGCGCGCGGCGTCGTGGCCGGCGAGGCGCCCGGCGAAGACGTTGCGCATGTCGACCAGCCGCGCGACCTCGACGCTGGCGGGGCGGCGCAGCACCTCCTCGGGCGGGCCGTCCTGCAGCGTCGCGCCGCGGCGCAGGATCGCCATGCGGTCGGCGAGCATCGCGGCCTCGTCGAGGTCGTGCGTCACGAGCACGCAGGGCACGTCGAGGGCGCCGCGCAGCTCGGCGAGCTCGGCGTAGAGCTTGCGCCGCGTGACCTTGTCGACCGCCGCGAAGGGCTCGTCGAGCAGCAGCACGCGCGGCCGGCGCGCCAGCGCGCGCGCCATCGCCACGCGCTGCTGCTGGCCGCCGGAGAGCGCGCGCGGGTGGCGGTCCTCCAGCCCCTCGAGGTTGACGCGGCGCAGCCACTCGCGCGCGCGCGCCTCGGCCTCGCGCGCGGGCAGCGCGCCAAGCGCCGCGACGACATTGCCCAGCGCCGTCATGTGCGGGAACAGCGCATAGCTCTGGAACACGAAGCCGGCCGCGCGGCGATGCGCGGGCAGGTCGATGCCGCGCGCGGGGTCGCTCCATGCCTCGCCGCCGACCGAGACCGTGCAGTCGGCGACGCGCGCGAGGCCCGCGATCGCGCGCAGCAGGGTCGTCTTGCCCGCGCCCGATGGCCCGACCAGCGCCAGCGTCTCGCGCGGGCCGCAGGCGAAGCGCGCGTCGAGCGGGATCGGCGCGTCCTGCCGGCAGGCGACGACGAGCCCGTCCATGTCAGCGCCTGCGCGCGCCGCCGCGGCGCGCGGCGAGGCCGTGGACCACGGCGAGCGCGGCGAGCGACAGCGCCAGCAGCGTCGCCGACATGATCGCCGCGCCGCGGTCGTCGAAGGCCTGGACGCGGTCGTAGATCGCGATCGACGCCGTGCGCGTCTCGCCGGGGATCGCGCCGCCGACCATCAGCACGACGCCGAACTCGCCCAGCGTGTGCGCGAAGACCAGCGCGACGGCGGAGACGATGCCGGGCCAGGCCAGCGGCAGCTCGACGCGCAGGAAGGCCTTCCACGGACCCATGCCGCAGCACGCCGCCGCCTCGCGCAGGTCGGGGGGGATGGCCTCGAAGGCGCGCTGGATCGGCTGCACGGCGAAGGGGACGTTGACCAGCACGCTCGCGAGCAGCAGGCCATGGAAGCTGAAGGCGAGGGTGGCGCCGGTCAGCGCCTCGAAGGCGTCGCCCGCGGCCGTGCCGCGCCCGAAGGCGACCAGCAGGTAGAAGCCGATCACCGTCGGCGGCAGCAGCAGCGGCAGCGCCAGCAGCGCCTCCACCGCGCCCTTGCCGGGGAAGGCGCGCGTGGCGAGCACGCGGCCCGCGGCCAGCGCCAGCGGCAGCAGCAGCGCCACCGTGGCGGCGCCGAGCTTCATCGACAGCAGGAGCGCGGCGAGGTCCATCGCCTCACTCCCCCGCGCCGGGCGGGTCGAAGCCATGGCGCGCGAGGATGGCGCGCGCCTCCGGCCCGAGCGCGAAGCCGAGCAGCCGTCGCGCCCGCTCGTCCGGGGCGCCCAGCAGCGCCACGCGATGGCGGATCGGCGCGTGCAGGCCGGGATCGACGCCCGCATGGGTGACGCGCGCCGCGAGCCCCGGGGCGAGGCCGGGGGCCAGCATGGTCGAGAGCGCGGCGAAGCCGGCCTCGGCGGCGCCGGAGACGACGAACTGCGCGGCCTGCGCGACGTTCTCGCCAAGGGCGAGCCGCGGTGCCGCGAGCTCCCAGGCGCCCGCCGCCTCCAGCGCCTGGCGCGCGGCGAGGCCGTAGGGCGCGATCTCGGGATTGGCGATCGCCAGGCGCCGCACGGCGCCGGCGCGCAGCGCCGCGACGAGGCCGGCGAGCCGCGGGTCGGCGGCGACCGCGCCGTCGCGGCGCACGACGAGCGCGAGGCGGCCGCGCGCGTAGACATGGCCCGCGTCCTCGGCGCGCCCGGCGGCATGGACCTGCAGCACGCTCGCCTCGTCGGCGGCGAAGAGGAGGCGGAACGGCGCGCCCGCGACGACCTGGCGCGCGAGGTTGCCCGAGGCGCCATAGGCGATCTCGACCGGCGCGCCGCCGTCGCGCGCGCGGAACGCGGCGACGACCTCGTCGAGCGCGGGGCGCAGGCTGGATGCGGCCGCGATCGCGAAGCCGGCCCGCGCGCGCGCCGGGCGCGCGGCGGCGGCCAGCGCGATCGTCGCCCCGGCGGCCCGAAGGACGCGGCGCCTTGCGTTATGTTCCATGGGAAATAACGACTATCCGGCAGGGCGCCGCGGGGTCAAGCGCGCGTCCCCCGCCCGCCGGCGGGCCGCGCGAGGCGCGCGAACTCCCGCCGGGCGCTGCGCGCCGCCGCCTGCTCGACGCGCCGGTAGCGCAGCACGACCTCGCGCCCGAGCGCGGTGAGCGCGGCGCCGCCGCCCGCGCGGCCGCCGGCGCTGCGCTCGACCACCGGGCCGGCGAAGGCGGCGTTGAGCTCCTCGACCAGCGTCCAGGCGCGCTTGTAGCTCATGGACAGGCGCCGTCCCGCGGCGGCGATCGAGCCGGCCTCCGCGATCGCCTCGAGCAGGTCGACCTTGCCCGGGCCGATGGCGACGCCGCGCGCGAGGATGATGCGCAGCCGCGGCACCGGGCCGGTGGCGGCGCGCCGGCTCATGCCAGCCAGCGCTTGCGCCGCTTGTAGTGCTTGACCTCGCGGAAGCTCTTGCGGCCGGCGGCGCCGAGGCCGAGGTAGAACTCCTTGACGTCCTCGTTGCCGCGCAGCGCCTCGGCGGCGCCGTCGAGCACGACGCGCCCGTTCTCGAGGATGTAGCCGTAGTGCGCGTAGCGCAGCGCGATGTTGGTGTTCTGCTCGGCGAGCAGGAAGCTGACCTTCCGCTCGACGTTGAGCTTGCGGACGATCTCGAAGATCTCCTCGACCAGCTGCGGGGCGAGGCCCATCGACGGCTCGTCGAGCAGGATCGTGGAGGGGCGGCTCATCAGCGCGCGGCCGATGGCGCACATCTGCTGCTCGCCGCCCGAGGTGTAGCCCGCCTGGCTGGCGCGCCGCTCGCGCAGGCGCGGGAAATACGCGTAGACCATCTCCATGTCCCGGGCGATGGCGGCCCGGCCGTCGCGGCGCGTGTAGGCGCCGGTCAGCAGGTTCTCCTCGATCGACAGGTGGCCGAAGACGTGGCGGCCCTCCATGACCTGGATGACGCCCTTGCGCACGAGCTCGTTGGGCGAGAGCCGGTCGATGCGCTCGCCGCGGAACTCGATCGAGCCCTTGGTGACGTCGCCGCGCTCCGCGCGCAGCAGGTTGGAGACCGCCTTGAGCGTCGTCGTCTTGCCCGCGCCGTTGGCGCCGAGCAGCGCGACGATGCCGCCCTCCGGCACCGCGAGCGAGACGCCCTTCAGCACCAGGATGACGTGGTCGTAGATGACCTCGATGTTGTTCACCGACAGGATCGGCGTCGCCGTGTCGCTCATGCGCGCTTCCTCGTCGTGGCGCCGGGGAAACGGGGGCGGCCGGCACGCGCCGGCCGCCCCCGCGCCGCCTCAGGACCGCTTGTCGCAGGCCTCGCTGCGCTTCGGCCAGTTGTTCTTCTCGGCGAAGTCCTTCGCCGCCGCCTCGAGCAGCGGGCGGACCTTGTCCGACATCGGCGACATCCAGTCGGAGCCGCGCGTCCACTTCTGGCCGTCCCACTGGGCCACGTAGACCTTGTGGTGGCCGTTGTGGTCGCCGCAGGTGATGCGCACCGGGGCCGCGAAGCCCTCCATGCCCATCTCCTTCAGCCGCGCCTCGGTGATGTCGAGGTTCTCGAAGCCGCGCCGCACGTCCTCGCCGGTCACCGCCTTCTTGCCGGTGAGCTGCTGCGCGGTGCGGATCGCCTCGGCGATCAGCATCGAGTTGTAGACGCCGCGGTTGTAGAGGTTCTCGCCGATCTTGTCCTTCGGGAACCTGGACAGGCCCTTGTCGACGACGTGCCTCTGGATGTCGCGGATCACGGGGAAGTCCGCGCCGACGCCGTGGAAGTTGAGCGACTTGTAGCCCTTGCCGCCGGCCTCGCCGCCGCGCGCGTCGTCGTCGCCGCCGGCCCACCAGACGCCGACCAGCTTGTCCATCGGGTAGTTGTTCTTCGCCGCCTCCTTGACCGCGGTCGGGTTCATCGCGCCCCAGCCCTGGTTGTAGATCCAGTCGGTGCGGTCGCGGCGGATCGCCAGCCACTGCGAGGCCTGGTCCTGCATCTTGTCGGCGGGCACCGGGTAGAGCTTCAGCTCGAAGCCGTATTCCCTCGCGAAGGTCTCGAGCAGCGGGATCGGCTCCTTGCCGAAGGGCGCGTCGAGGTGCAGCAGGCCGATCTTCTTGCCCTTGAGCTTGTCGAAGCCGCCCTCGCGCTCGGCGACGTGGCGGATGAAGACCGAGGCGCCGTCCCAGTAGGTGGCGGGCGGGTTGAAGATCCAGGGGAAGGTGTCGCCGACCGCCGCCGCCGAGAGGCCGTAGGCCATCGACAGGATCGGGATCTTGTCGACATGCGCCTTCGGGATCAGCTGCAGCGTGATGCCGGTCGAGTAGGGGTTCACGACGACCGGGTTCTTGCCCTTGATCGCCTCGTAGCACTCGACGCCCTTCTTGGTGTCGTAGCCGGTCTCGCATTCCTCGATCACGAGGCGCGCGCCGCCGATGCCGCCGTCGCGCTCGTTGAGCATGCGCAGGTAGTCGTGCATGCCGTCCGCGATCGGCACGCCCGAGCCGCCGAAGGGCCCGGTGCGGTAGGACAGCAGCGGGACGTAGATCGTGTCCTGGGCGACGGCCGGTGCCGGCACCAGGGCGCCGAGCGCGGCCGCCGCCGCGGCCCCGAGCGCGAATTTCCTCATCGACATGGTGTCACCTCCCTCTTCGTCGCGGAGCGCCGGGCCGGGCTGGCCGAGGCTTGTTCCATCGACGCGATGCTGACGCCGCCATCCCGGCCGGCCCCCGCTTCCCGTCAGTACGGGAAGGGCCAGGCGCGCAGCTTCTGCTTCGTCGTCGCCCAGAGCCGCGCAAGGCCGTGCGGCTCGACGATGAGGAAGAAGACGATGAGCGCGCCGACCAGGATGTGGGTCAGGTGCTCGGCGGTGGCGCCGCCGATCGGGACGCCCAGCTCGGGCAGCCCGAATTTCAGGAAGATCGGGACGAGGTGCAGCAGCGCCGCGCCGAGGAAGGCGCCGAGCAGGCTGCCGAGCCCGCCGATGATGATCATGAAGAGGATCGTGAAGGACAGGTTGATCGAGAATGCGTCCTTGGCCTCGCCGCCGCCGTACCACAGGAACATCATCGCGGCGCCCGCGACGCCGCAATAGAAGGACGACACGGCGAAGGCGAGCAGCTTGGCGCGCAGCAGCCTGATGCCCATGAGCTCGGCGGCGATGTCCATGTCGCGCACCGCCATCCACGCGCGGCCGACCCGGCCGTGGACGATGTTCGACGCGATCCAGGTGAGCGCGACGACGATCGCGAGGATCGCGTAGTAGCGCGCCAGCGGCGTCGCGCTCGCGCCGACGATCGGGATTCCGAAGACGCTGCGCGACGGCGCCTCGATCGCCCCGGAGAGGTTGTAGTTGAACAGCCAGGGGATGCGCACGAAGCACCACTCGAGGAAGAACTGCGCCGCCAGCGTCGCGACCGCCAGGTAGAAGCCCTTGATGCGCAGGCTCGGCAGGCCGAAGACGACGCCGATCGCGGCGGAGAAGAACCCCGAGGCGAGGATCCAGACGAGGATGTTCACGCCGGGGAAGATCGTCGTCAGCTTGTAGCAGGCATAGGCGCCCACCCCCATGAACGCCCCGGTGCCGAGCGACAGCAGGCCCGTGTAGCCGGTCAGCAGGTTGAGCCCGGTCGCCGCGAGCGAGAAGACCAGGAACGGGACCAGCACGGTGCCGACGACGAAGGAATCGAGGAAGGGCGGCAGCGCGACCGCCGCCACGAGGATGATCGCGAGCCCGATCCGGTCCTGCCGGATCGGGAAGACGGCCATGTCGGCCTCGTAGCTGGTCTTGAACTGCCCGGCCTCGCGGTAGAACACGGCGCGCGCCCTCCCTCAGATCCGCTCGATGATCTTGTCGCCGAACAGGCCCTGCGGCCTGAACAGCAGGAAGGCCAGCGCGATCAGGTAGGCAAGCCAGCTCTCGATGCCGCTGCCGACCAGCGGCCCCCAGTAGAACTCGCCGACCTTCTCGCCGACGCCGATGATGAGGCCGCCGACGATGGCGCCGGGCACCGAGGTGAAGCCGCCGAGGATCAGCACGGGCAGCGCCTTGAGCGCGATGATCTGCAGCCCGAAGGACACGTCGGAGCGCGCGCCCCACATGATGCCGGTCACCAGCGCGACCAGGCCGGCGGTGAACCACACGACGACCCAGATCTGGTTGAGCGAGATGCCGACCGAGAGCGCCGCCTTGTGGCTGTCGGCGACCGCGCGCAGCGCGCGGCCGATGCGCGTGCGCTGGAAGAACACCGCGAGCGCCGCGACCATCAGCCCGGCGATCACCGCGGCGGCGATGTCGAGCTTCTGGAAGGTGACGCGCCCGCCCAGCATCTGCACGTCGATGGCGCCGCGCGGCAGGAAGAGCTCGCTGGTGATCATCGCCTTGGGCCGGCCGCCGAAGATGAACTCGCCCAGCCCGATGATCAGGTAGGTGATCCCGAACGTCGCCATGAACAGGATGATGTCCGGCTGGTTGACCAGCGGGCGCAGCACGACGCGCTCGATGCTCCAGGCCAGCGCGTACATCACGCCCACGGTGAGCACGAGGGCGAGCAGGGCGGGCACGCCGTTCTCGTGCAGCCCGACCAGCGTGAGGGCCGCGAAGACGACCATGATGCCCTGCGCGAAGTTGAACACGCCCGAGGCCTTGAAGATCAGCACGAAGCCCAGCGCGATCAGCGCGTAGAGGACGCCCGCGACCGTGCCCTCCCACAGCACCTGCACGAGCAGGTCGGGCATGTCGGCCATCTGCACGAAGGGATCGACGAAGACGTTGTAGAGCATCCGCGCGCCCCTCAGTGCCCGACGCCGAGATAGGCGTCGATGACCCGCCGGTCGGCCTTCACCTCGGCGGGCGTGCCGTCGGCGATCTTGCGCCCGTAGTCGAGCACCACGACGCGGTCGGACAGGTCCATGACCACGCCCATGTCGTGCTCGATCAGCGCGATCGTCGTGCCGTACTGCCTCACCACGTCGAGGATGAAGCGGCACATGTCCTCCTTCTCCTCGAGGTTCATGCCCGCCATCGGCTCGTCGAGCAGCAGCAGCTCGGGCTCCATCGCCAGCGCCCGGCCCAGCTCGACGCGCTTCTGCAGCCCGTAGGGCAGGCGCCCGACCGGCGTCTTGCGGATGTGCTCGATCTCGAGGAACTCGATGATCCCCTCGACGAACCTGCGGTGCTCGATCTCCTCGCGCATCGCCGGCCCGTGCCGCCAGATCTGCCAGAAGAACGGCACCTTCATCCTGAGCAGCCGCCCGGTCATGATGTTGTCGAGCGTCGACATGCCGCGGAACAGCGCGATGTTCTGGAAGGTGCGCGCGATGCCCTGCTCGGCGGCCTCGTGCGGGCGCATCTGCCGGCGCTCGACGCCGCGATAGGTGATGCGGCCCTGCTGCGGCTGGTAGAAGCCGTTGATGCAGTTGAGCATCGAAGACTTGCCCGCGCCGTTGGGCCCGATGATCGCGCGGATCTCGCCCTTGCGCACGTCGAAGGACACGTCGGTCAGCGCCTTGACGCCGCCGAAGGCGAGCGAGATGCCGTCGACCGACAGCAGCGTCTCGCCGGGGCGCGGCGCGGCGGCGCTCATTCCGCGGCCTCGCGCCGGGCCGTCGCGCCGGCCTGCGGCATGTCCCTGACCTCGAGGTCCGCCTCGATGCGGCCCTTGCGGCCGTCCTCGAAGGTGACGTCGGTGGCGATGCGCCCGCGCGCCTCGCCCGCGTAGACCGCCTCGACCAGCGGCGCGTAGCGCTCGGCGATGAAGCCGCGGCGGACCTTGCGCGTGCGCGTGAGCTCGCCGTCGTCGGCGTCGAGCTCCTTGTGCAGCACGATGAAGCGCCGGATCGCGGAGCCGGCGAGCGCGGGGTCCGCGGCGAGGTCGGCGTTCACGCGCGCCACGCAGTCGGCGACCAGGTCCAGGACCTCCGGCCGCGCCGCGAGCTCCTGGTACGAGGCGTAGGCGATGCCGCGGCGCTCCGCCCAGTTGCCGACCGCCTCGAGGTCGATGTTCACGAAGGCGGAGGCGAAGGGCCGGTCGGCGCCGAAGGCGACGGCCTCCTTCACGTAGGCGAAGAACTTGAGCTTGTTCTCGATGTATTTCGGCGCGAACAGCGCGCCGCCGGAGAGGCGGCCGACGTCCTTCGCGCGGTCGATGATGCGCAGGTGCCCGTCGGAGTCGAAGATGCCGGCGTCGCCGGTGCGCAGCCAGCCATCGGCCGTCTTGGCGTCGCGCGTGGCGTCCTCGTTCTTGTAGTAGAGCTTGAACACGCCCGGGCTGCGGACCAGCACCTCGCCGCTCTCGGCGAGGCGGATCTCGACGCCCGGCGCCGCCGGCCCGACCGTGTCGACCTTGATCTGGCCGTCGGGCTGCAGGCAGATGAACACGCTCGCCTCGGTCATGCCGTAGAGCTGCTTCAGGTTGAGGCCGAGCGAGCGGTAGAAGGCGAAGAGGTCGGGGCCGATCGCCTCGCCCGCGGTGTAGCCCACGCGCATGCGGCCGAGGCCCAGCACGTTCTTGAGCGGCGCGTAGACCAGCCACTCGCCGAGCCGGTAGAGCAGCCTGTCGGCCGCGCCGACCGGCCTGCCGTCGAGGATGTCGATGCCGACGCGCCGCGCGTGGTCCATGAAGAAGCGGTACATCGCGCGCTTGGGCGCGCTGGCGTCCTCCATGCGGATCGTCACCTGCGTCAGCAGGTTCTCGAAGATGCGCGGCGGGGCGAAGAAGAAGGTCGGCCCGATCTCCTTCAGGTCGTTCATGACCGTCGCGCCGGATTCCGGGCAGGCGACGCAGAAGCCCGAGATCAGCGCCTCTCCGTAGGAGAAGACATGGTCGCCGACCCAGGCCATGGGCAGGTAGGCGAGGATCTCGTCCGCCTCCCCCAGCCGGTCGAAGGCGACGGCGTTGACGCAGGTCGTCAGCACGTTGTCGTAGGTGAGCATCACGCCCTTGGGCTGGCCCGTCGTGCCCGAGGTGTAGAGCATCACCGCGATGTCGCCGCCCGCGCCCTGCGCGACCTCGCGCGCGACGAGGCCCGGGTCGCGCGCGAGCGCCGCGCGGCCGGCCTCCATCAGCGCCTCGAGCGAGTCGAGCCGCGCGTGGTCGTAGTCGCGCAGCCCGCGCGGGTCGTCGTAGACGATGCGCTCGAGCGCCGGCGCGCGCGCGCCGATCGAGAGCAGCTTGTCGACCTGCTCCTGGTCCTCGGCGACCGCGATCCGCGCCTCGCCATGGCCGAGCACGAAGCCCATCTCGTCGGCGACCGCGTCCTGGTAGACGGGCACGGGGATGGCGCCGAGGCATTGCGCGGCGCAGATCGCGCCGTAGAGCAGGGGGCGGTTGTCGCCGACGATCGCCAGCGTCTGGCCGCGGCGCAGGCCAAGCCCGTGCAGCCCCGCCGCGATGGCGTGGACGTCGTCGCGCCAGGCGCGCCAGGTCCAGGTCTGCCAGATGCCGAGGCGCTTCTCGCGGAAGGCGGGCCGGCCGGCGCGCCGGGCCATCGCCGCGTCGAGCAGCTTGGGGAAAGTGTCGGCGGCGCTCACGCGCGCCTCCTGGCCCTGGCCCCGGCTCGGGCGTCTCGCGACAAGGACGGCACCTGTCTCCTCCCGTGCTCCCCGGGGCCTGGTCGGCCCTCTTCGCGGTCGGGGGAGCGTTTCGTTGCTACCGCTTGCCCCGGCGGGGGTCAATCTCCGGGCGAGTCCGGCGGGCCCGGCGGCCCGCCGCGCGGGCGGCGAAGCCCTCCCATGCGGGCATGGGGTGCAAAACCGCCCGTGGCCGTGATAGACGGACCCCGCATCAGGGCCCCGGGGCGGGGCCTCCGGCGCCTGACGGCGCTTCGGCCTTCCCGCCACCCGCGACCCGTCCGCCCTCCGACCGGGAGACGACCCTTGACCGCCATCGGTACCGACACGCTGAAGACCCGCCGCACCCTCACCATCGACGGCAGGAGCTACGAGTATTTCTCGCTCGCCGCGGCCGAGCAGGCCGGGCTCGCCGGCATCTCGCGCCTGCCCTACTCGATGAAGGTGCTGCTCGAGAACCTGCTGCGCCACGAGGATGGCCGCTCGGTCACGGTGGACGACCTCAAGGCCGTGGCGGCCTGGGTGGCGGACCGCAGGTCCGACCGCGAGATCGGCTACCGCCCGGCGCGCGTGCTGATGCAGGACTTCACGGGCGTCCCCGCCGTCGTCGACCTCGCCGCGATGCGCGACGCGATGGCCGGCATGGGCGGCGACGTGCGCAGGATCAACCCGCTCTCGCCCGTCGACCTCGTCATCGACCACTCGGTCGTCATCGACCATGCCGGCGCCTCCGACTCCCTGGCGAAGAACGTGCGGCTCGAATACGAGCGCAACGGCGAGCGCTACAACTTCCTGCGCTGGGGCCAGAGCGCCTTCGGCAATTTCCGCGTCGTGCCGCCGGGCACCGGCATCTGCCACCAGGTCAACCTGGAATACCTCGCCCAGACCGTCTGGGTGTCCGAGAACGACGGCAAGTCCTTCGCCTATCCCGACACGCTGGTGGGTACCGACTCCCACACCACGATGGTGAACGGCCTCGCGGTGCTGGGCTGGGGCGTGGGCGGCATCGAGGCCGAGGCCGCGATGCTGGGCCAGCCCGTCTCGATGGTGATCCCCGAGGTCGTCGGCTTCAGGCTCACCGGCCAGATGCGCGAGGGGCTGACGGCGACCGACCTCGTCCTCACCGTCACGCAGATGCTGCGCAAGAAGGGCGTGGTGAACAAGTTCGTCGAGTTCTTCGGCCCGGGCCTCGACGCGCTGTCGCTCGCCGACCGCGCGACCATCGCCAACATGGCGCCGGAATACGGCGCGACCTGCGGCTTCTTCCCGGTCGACCAGGAGACGCTGAACTACCTCGCGCTCACCGGCCGCGACGCCGCGCGCATCAAGCTGGTCGAGGCCTATGCCAAGGCGCAGGGCATGTGGCGCGACGCGGGCTCCCCCGACCCCGTCTTCACCGACGTGCTCGAGCTCGACATGGGCACGGTCGAGCCCTCGCTCGCCGGCCCGAAGCGCCCGCAGGACCGCGTGGCGCTGGGCAGCGTGAAGGCGAACTTCGAGAAGGCCCTGCCCGAGCTGCTCGGGCCGAAGGCCGCGAAGGAGCCGGTCAAGGTCGGCAAGGGCGAGTACTCGCTGCGCCACGGCGACGTCGTGATCGCGGCGATCACCTCCTGCACCAACACCTCGAACCCGGCCGTGCTGATCGCGGCCGGGCTGCTGGCGAAGAAGGCGAACGAGCTCGGCCTGCGCAGCAAGCCCTGGGTGAAGACCTCGCTGGCGCCGGGCTCGCAGGTCGTCACCGACTACCTGGCCAAGGCCGGGCTGCAGCCGCATCTCGACGCGCTGGGCTTCAACCTCGCGGGCTATGGCTGCACGACCTGCATCGGCAACTCGGGCCCGCTGCCCGACGAGATCGCCGAGGCGATCGACGGCGGCGACCTCACGGTGTCGGCCGTCATCTCGGGCAACCGCAACTTCGAGGGCCGCGTGCACCCGCAGGTGAAGGCCAACTACCTGGCCTCGCCGCCGCTGGTCGTCGCCTACGCGCTCGCCGGCTCCGTGCTGCGCGACGTCGCGACCGAGCCGCTGGGCATGGGCAAGGACGGCAAGCCCGTCTACCTGCGCGACGTGTGGCCGTCGAACCGCGAGATCGCGGAGACGATGCGCAGCACGATCTCCGCGGAGATGTACCGCGCGCGCTACGCCGACGTGTTCAAGGGCGACGCCGACTGGCAGCGCATGGGTGGCGCGGGCGGCATGACCTACAAGTGGAACGACGGCTCCACCTACGTGAAGCTGCCGCCCTACTTCGAGGGCATGTCGCGGGAGCCCGGCACGTTCGCGGACATCTCCGGCGCGCGCCTGCTGGCGCTGCTGGGCGACTCGATCACGACCGACCACATCTCGCCGGCCGGCTCGATCAAGCGCAACGGCCCGGCGGGCGAGTACCTGCTCGAGCGCCAGGTGCGCGAGCAGGACTTCAACCAGTTCGGCACGCGCCGCGGCAACCACGAGATCATGATGCGCGGCACCTTCGCCAACATCCGGCTGAAGAACGAGATGGCGCCCGGCACCTCGGGCGGCGTCACGCGCCACATGCCCTCGGGCGAGCAGATGTCGATCTTCGACGCGTCGATGCGCTACCAGAAGGAGGGCGTGCCGCTGGTCGTCGTCGGCGGCAAGGAGTACGGCACGGGCTCCAGCCGCGACTGGGCGGCCAAGGGCACGCGCCTGCTCGGCATCCGCGCGGTGCTGGTGGAGAGCTTCGAGCGCATCCACCGCTCCAACCTCGTCGGCATGGGCGTCCTGCCGCTGCAGTTCAAGGACGGCATGACGCGCCAGTCGCTGAAGCTCGACGGCAGCGAGGTCTTCGACGTCACGGGCATCGCCCAGGGCGTCAGGCCGGGCATGGACGTGCCGGTCGCCATCCGGCGCGCCGACGGCAAGGTCGACCGCATCGTCGTGTCCTGCCGCATCGATACGCTCGACGAGGTCGAGTACTACCGGCACGGCGGCATCCTGCCCTACGTGCTGCGCGGCCTGCTCAAGGCCTCGTGACCCGCGCCGCGCCCGGGCTCCCGCCCCGGCGGGGCCCTGGCGGCGGGCGGCGTTAAGTTTCGTGAAGTTGCCCCGCCGGCGCGCCGCAAGGCCGCCGGCGGCTGCTATTCAGCTTCCCGAAGCATCGCGCGTCCTGCGCGCGGCCGGGAAGGGACGGGGGTGGCGCGGCGATGTACGGAATGATCAACGGCGCGATCGAGGGGATGGTGCGCATGCACCATGGCGACGAGGCCTGGGCGCGCATCCGCGCGCGGGCAGGCATCGACGTCGAGGTGTTCATGAGCACCGAGGCCTATCCGGACGAGACGACCTATCGGCTCGTCGGCGCGGCAAGCGAGGAGCTCGGCGCCTCCACGGACGACGTGCTGCAGGCCTTCGGCGAGTACTGGATCACCCATACCGCCAGCGAGGGCTATGGCGGCCTGCTGTCGGCGACCGGCGCGACCCTGCCCGAGTTCCTCGTCGAGCTGCCGAACTTCCATGCGCGGGTGGCGATGATCTTCCCGGCGCTGCAGCCGCCGCGCTTCGCCTGCAGCGACGTGGCCGAGGACTCGCTGCGGCTGCACTACTGGACGAAGCGCCGCGGCCTCGCGCCCTTCGTCGTCGGCCTCGTGCGCGGGCTCGGCCGCCGCTTCGGCACCGAGGTCGAGGTCCGGCTCGTCGAATCGCGCGACGCCGGCGCCGACCACGACGTCTTCGCGGTGCGCTGGTCGCCCGGTGCCGCCGCGGCCGGGGTCGCCTGAGCGGGGCGCCCCCGATGGCTGCGATCGGCCTCGACCCGGCGGAGTTCGCCTCCGCATTCCCCTTCCATCTCGTGCTCGACCGGGAGATGCGGGTGGTGCAGGCCGGGGCGTCGCTGGCGCGGCTCTGCCCCGACCTCGCGCCGGGCGCCGACGCGCGCGCCGCGCTGCGCTGCCGCGTGCCGGAGGGCGTGTTCCGCGCCGCGCTGGTCGACGCCAACCCGCAAAGCCTCTTCCTGCTCGAGCACGCGGCCAGCAGCCTGCTCCTGCGCGGTTCCTTCCAGCGGCGGGAGGGCGAGGGGCTCTACGTCTTCCTTGGCTCGCCATGGCTCACCGAGTCGCGCGAGCTCGAGGAGCGCGGCCTGCGCTTCCGCGACTTCGCGCTCCACGATCCCGCGATCGACATGCTCCAGGTGATGCAGGCGGGCCGGCAGACGATCGCCGACAGCAAGCGCCTGGCCGCGCACCTGCAGGCGCAGGGCGAGCAGCTGCGTGCCGCGAACGAGCGCCTGCGCGCGAGCGAGGCGGAGGCGCGCAAGCTCGCGATGATCGCCGCGCGCACCGACAACGCCGTCGTCCTCACCGACGCCACCGGCCGCATCGAATGGGTCAATGCCGGGTTCACGCGGATCACCGGCTGGCAGCTGCACGAGGTCGCCGGCCGCACGCCAGGCTCGGTGCTGCAGGGGCCCGGGACGGACATGAGGACGGTCGAGCGGATCCGCGCGCGCATCGCGCGCGGCGAGGGCTTCACGGAGGAGCTGCTGAACTACGACCGCGACGGCCGCAGCTACTGGCTCGCGATCGAGGTCCAGCCGATGCGCGGCGACGACGGCGTCGTGACCGGCTTCATGGCGATCGAGCGCGACGTCACCAGCGAGCGCGCGGCGCGCGACCGGCTCGAGATGCAGTTCGAGGTGTCGCAGGTCCTGCTCGAGGGCGGCGCGCCGGACGAGGCGTTGGCGCGCGTGCTCGCCGCGATCTGCGCGCGCGCCGGCTGGGACGGCGGTCGCGCCTGGTGCTTCGGGCCCGAGGGAACGCGCGTACTCGCCGAATGGGGCGCGGTCGACGACGCATCCGCGGGCCCGGGCGCCACGCTGCGCGCCGTCGTCGCGTCCAACGAGCCCGCGTGGACGGATGGCCCGGTGCCGCGCTTCGCCCTGCCCGTCGCGGTCAACGGCGTCGCCGCCGCGGCCATCGACCTCTTCGGCGTGCGGGGTGGTGCGCCGTCGGGCGACCTGCTCCGCGGCCTCGGGGCGGTCGCCAACCAGGTCGGCCTCTTCCTCGCGCGCTGCCGGGCCGAGGAGGGGATGCGCCAGGCGACGCGCGCCGCCGAGCGCGCGGCCGAGGCGCGCAGCCAGTTCGTCGCCACGGTCAGCCACGAGATCCGCACGCCGCTCAACGCCGTCATCGGCATGGCGAGCCTGCTCGCGCTCGACAAGCTCGCGCCGTGGCAGCGCGAGCGCCTTGGCGTGATCCAGGTCGCGTCGGAGCAGCTGCTCAGCATCCTCAACGACGTGCTCGACCTCAGCCGCATGGACGCCGGGGCGATCGAGCAGCGGCACGCGGATTTCCGCCTGCGCGACCTGCTCGACCACGCGATGGGCGTCGCGCGCGGCCTGCCCGGCGCCGGCGCGCTCGAGCTCTCGCTCGAGGTCGCGGATGGCCTGCCGGACTGGCTGCGCGGCGACCAGCCGCGGCTCGCGCAGGTGCTGATCAACCTGCTGGGCAACGCCGTGAAGTTCACGGCGCGCGGCCGCGTGACGCTTCGCGTGGGCCCGGCGCGCGGCGCGCGCGGCGAGCGGCTCGTCTCCTTCTCGGTCGGCGACACGGGGCCGGGCATCGCGCCGGAGTTCCACGACCGCATCTTCGAGCCCTTCGGCCAGGCGGAGGGCGGCGCGGCGCGCAAGGGCACCGGCCTCGGCCTCGCGATCTCGCGCCGCATCGCCCAGGCGCTTGGCGGCGCGCTCCTCGTGGAGAGCGAGCCCGGCCGCGGGTCGACCTTCACGCTGCTCCTGCCGCTGGAGCCCGGCGCGCCGCAGGCGGCGCCGCGCGCCGAGGCCCGCGTCGCCGAGGAGGCCCGCAGGCTGCGCATCCTCGTGGCCGAGGACACGCCGGCGAGCCAGCTCGTGATCCGCGCGATCCTCGAGCGGCTCGGCCATTCGATACGGCTGGCGGCGGACGGCGTCGAGGCGGTGCGCGCCGCGGGCGAGGAGGCCTTCGACGTCGTGATGCTCGACGTGCAGATGCCCGGCATGGACGGCTACGAGGCGGCGCGCGCGATCCGCGCCTCGCTGCCGGGCTACGGCGAGACGCCGATCATCGGGCTCAGCGCGCTCGCCCAGCGCGCGGACCGCGCGCGCGGACTCGACAGCGGCATGTCGCACTACGTCGCGAAGCCGGTGCGCTTCGACGACATCGCCACGCTGCTCGGGCGCGTCTGCTCGGAGGCCTCGCGCGACGTCAGGCCGTGACGCGGGCGGGGAGCTGCGCGCCTTCCAGCCGCGCGCGGGTGAAGCGCGCGCCACGCAGCTGGGCGCGCGTCAGGACGGCGGCGCGCAGGTCCGAATCCGCGAAGTCGGCCGCGCGCAGGTCGCAGTCCACGAGGCTCGCCGGGACGCGCCGGCCCGTGCGCCTGCCGTCGCGGTCGCGGATCTCCGCGGGCTTCAGCACGACGCGCCGCAGCTTCGCGCCGCGCAGCACCGCGCCGCTCAGGTTCGCGCCGGACATCGTCGCCCCGACGAACCGGGCGCCGGCCAGCTTGGCGCCGGAGAAATCCGCGAGCACCAGGCGTGCCTCGCCGAAATCCGTCCCCGACAGGTCGGCGCGCGCGAAGCTGGCGCCGGACAGGTCGACCTTGTCGAACGACGCGCCGGCGAGGTTCATGTCGGCGAAGACCGCGCGCGTCCCGGCCCGGCCGCCGCTGTGGATCCACTCGTCGTGCGCGCGCGCCATCGCGCGGATCATGCCGTCGTCGATGTCGCGCGGCGGCGACCCGGGCAGCGCGGTCTGCTCGAGCCGCACGCCCTCGAGCAGGGCGCCCGAAAGGTCCGCGCCGCCCATCTTCGCGGAGCGCAGGTCGCAACCCCGGAGGTTCGTCCCGCAGAGCGACGCGTTGGTGAAGTCGGCATGGACCAGGCGCGCGCCGGCGAGGTCGCAGCCGGAAAGGTCGGCGCCGCGGAACTTCGCGCCGTGCAGGTCCGCGTCGGAAAGCGTCACGCCGCTCAGCGTCGAGCCCGTGAAGTCGCCGCGCACGATGCGCGCGCCGTCGAGCTGGACCTCGTCCATCGTCGCGCCGGCGAAGGAGGTGGCCACCTCCTCCCCGCTCCACGCGCCGGCCTTCAGCAGCATGCCCGGCCGCAGGTCGCTCTCGCGGAGATCGCAGTTGCCGAGGCGCGC
>Ga0068872_10001467_pt1 | contig 19030 bp, 12 predicted proteins | sample NOAtaG_7_FD_66441 | JGI IMG/M metagenome (GOLD analysis project Ga0068872, IMG submission 66441) | Freshwater lake microbial communities from Lake Erie, under a cyanobacterial bloom - NOAA_Erie_Diel1S_2200h metaG | ecosystem: Environmental > Aquatic > Freshwater > Lake | place: USA: Ohio, Lake...
CTATGAAGGTGATTTATCCGGGATACAGGCCAGCCAGATTCCGTTCTGGTTTCAGCCCTTTTACCGGCCGGGTACCCGCATTGCAAGGGAAAAAGACTGGAATAAAAAGCTCGATGAAATAGTGCTGAAAGCCCGGTCCTGGGACATCGGCTGCATTGCCGGCGTTCCGGCCTGGATTCAGATTCTGCTGGAAAAAATCATTGCGCATTACGGCGTTTCCGACATCCATCAGATCTGGCCCAATTTCTCGGTATTCGCCCATGGCGGCGTTTCCTTCGAACCCTACCGCAAATCCTTCGACCGCCTGCTGGGCCGGCCGCTGATTTACCTGGAAACTTATCTGGCATCTGAAGGCTTCATCGCCTACCAGGCGAGGCCCGAAACCAGAGGTATGAAGCTGTCGCTGGACAACGGCATCTTTTTTGAATTCGTGCCGTTTACGGATGAAAATTTCAGCAGCGAAGGTGAAATGCTGGCCAATCCCCAAACCCTGCTCATCGATGAGGTGGAAGAGGGTAAAGACTATGCCATCCTGATTTCCACCTGCGCCGGTGCCTGGCGCTACCTCATCGGCGATGTGATTAGGTTTACCGATACCACACGCTCCGAAATCATCATCACGGGCCGCACGAGGCATTTTTTAAGTCTTTGCGGAGAGCATCTTTCCGTGGAAAACATGAACTCGGCCATCGCCCGCATTCAACAGGAATTCAATGTGAGCATCCCGGAATTTACCGTCTGCGGAATACGGTCCGGAAGCCTGTTTGGTCATCAGTGGTACCTGGCCTGTGATGAACATCCGGATGAAAAGGCGCTTACCGCAGCACTCGACCGGGAGCTTAAAGACCTCAACGACGATTACCGCACCGAACGCGGCCATGCCCTGCGTGAGATAAAAGTCCGGCTTTTCCCCCTGGCTGCCTTTCATGCTTTTCTGGCTCAGAAAGGAAAATTCGGCGGGCAGAATAAATTCCCGAGGGTAATGCGGAAAGAACAGCAAAGCGAATTTGAATCTTTCCTTTCAAATTGGAAGCCCGGTAATCCTCAATAAGCAAATCCGGATGCATATTGCAGCCATGTTGGACCGCCAGATTGCACCGCCAGCCCAAAGGCCATCTCTCCCGAAACTGAGAAGGCCTGAGCGCGAATTCCTTTCCAATGGAATCGAACTCAGCTGTTTTTTAAGTGATGATCAAAGCATTACTGAGCTTGAGCTGATTTTTCCGGCTGCAGAAACGGCATCGTCCGTCCGGCAAAGGGAAGGATTTCTCTTCCGCATGCTGGGTGAGGGAACTGCGAAAAAAACAGCCAAGCAGCTGGCAGACGCCATTTCCTTTCTCGGTGCGACACTTGAATTTTCGCACAATCCGGATTTTGATCTGATTCACATTTCCTGCCTCAGCCGCTTTTTCAATCCCATGCTGGAAATTCTGGAAGAAGTCTGGTCATCCCCTGCTTTTCCTGAAAAGGAATGGAAAACCCTGCAGGAGACTCAGATCAATCAGAACGACATTCAGCTTCAGAAAACTTCTTTTCTGGCTTCACGCCTGCTCAGGCAGAAACTGTATTCTCCGGACCTCGATTACGGCTATTCACCCGATGCAGCGCTGATCTCAGCCATTAAAGCAGAGGAATTTCCTGAGCTTTTCCGAAACATGAAAAGCACGGGACCGGCACTGGCTATCCTGGCCGGACATGCGGAAAAAGAAGCGGTGGCAAAACTCCGCAGCTGGCTTTCCTCCTTCTCCTCATGCCGTAAGATTAGCCGCGAAAAACCTGCACTGCCTGTTTCAGAGTCAGGTGTTTTCTGGGCTGAAAAGGAAGGCTCGAACCAGTCATCGCTGAGAATCGGTCAGTACACCATCGATTCCCGGCATCCCGATTCAGCCTTGCTCAGCCTTACGCTGGAAATTTTCGGAGGCTATTTTGGTTCCCGCCTGATGAACAACATCCGGGAAGACAAGGGCTGGACCTATGGCATTTACGCGCAGCGGATTCCTTATGCCCGGCAACCCTATTTGCAGATTGCCTGCGACATCAATGCTGAGGCCAGCCTGCTGGCCGTAGAAGAAATCAGGAAAGAAGCCCGTATTCTTCAGACAGAGCTGGTGGGAGAAGAAGAACTGGAGAAGGTGAAGAACTATATGCTGGGTCAGTTTTTATCCTCCATTACCCATGTGTACGGAATTGCCGAGCGCTATCGTTCGGTCTGGATAAACGGCACAGATTTTGACAGAGTGGAAGAGAATCAGCGCATCATCCGGGAAGCCGGTGCAAGTGATATACTGAGAACAGCACAACAATACCTCAACATAGAAAACTCCGTGATATGCCTTTCCGGGCAGATTCCGGCCTGATAAAAACGACGATGAAAAACTACCAGGAATACTACCGGCAGATGGGCAATCTGATGTATTGCATGGCCGCTGCCGACGGCAAAATTGCCGCCAAAGAATGGACCGAACTGCGCAGGATTGTGCGCGAAGAACTCGTTCCGGCCGAAACCCATAAGGATGACTTCGGAAGCGATGCTGCCTATGCGGTTGAATTTCAGTTTGATGTGTTAGACGGAAACGATGTTTCGTTTGAACAGGCCTGGGAGGAGCTGGAAGAATACCTAAAGCACAATGCGCCCCTGCTACCAGCGAAAGACAACAGCCGCCTGTACTATGCTGCTGAAAAGGTAGCCGCTGCTTTTCATGGAATCAGCAAAACTGAAAACCGGGTGCTGAGTCAGCTTCGAAAACTCCTGATTAAATAAGCCTGCCAGCCCGTGAGCGACAGCCTGGTCATCATACCCACTTACAATGAAAAGGAGAATGCTGAAGCCATCATCCGCGAGGTAATGGCGCTTGAGCCTCCTTTCCATGTACTGATTGTGGATGACGGCTCACCTGATGGTACGGCAGACATCGTAAAAAATCTTCAGGCTGAGTTTGAAGGACGGCTTTTTCTGGAGCAGCGAAAGGGCAAACTGGGTCTGGGCACGGCCTACATCCATGGCTTCCGCTGGGCGCTTGCCCGCGGATATCCCTACATTTTTGAGATGGATGCCGATTTTTCCCACAACCCCAAAGATTTGGTCAGACTGAGAGAGGCCTGTCATACAGGCGGAGCCGATCTGGCCATCGGCAGCCGATACGTGGTGGGTGTGAATGTGGTAAACTGGCCTATGGGAAGGGTGCTGATGTCCTGGTTTGCCAGTTATTATGTGCGTCTGGTTACCGGGATGCAAATCAGCGATACCACCGCAGGATTCAAGTGTTACCGCGCAGAAGTGCTTCGCAGCATTGAGCTGGATAAAATTGATTTTGTGGGCTATGCCTTCCAGATTGAAATGAAGTTTCTGGCCTGGAAATTCGGATTCAGCATCAAAGAGGTACCGATTATTTTCACCGACCGAACGAGAGGGGAATCAAAAATGAGCCCGGGTATTTTCAAGGAGGCGGTTTTGGGCGTTCTCCAGATGAAAATTCAGTCCTGGTTCCGGGATTTCCGCAGGAAGAACTAGGCCCCGGAAACAGAATTTTTCTTTCGCTCCTTGAGCAGGCGCTTTCTTGTTTCGGGCAAAGGAAGACCAACGGTAAAAATGGAACCCTTTCCCGGCACAGATTCCACCGTCATGAAGCCGTCGTCTTTGCTGAGAAATTCCTTGCAGATGGAAAGGCCAAGACCGGTTCCGGATTCGTTATGCGTACCGGCCATTGAAATCGTACTATTGGTAAACAGCGTTTTCAAAATGGCATCGGACATCCCTATGCCGGTGTCTTTTACATCAAGGTAATGATACTCCTTGTCGCTTCGGTAATTAACCCAGATATCCCCACCCTCCTTTGTGAATTTGATGGCATTGGAAATCAGGTTTCGGAGCACCACCTGCAGCATTCCCTTATCCGAATGGATTTTCAGGCTCCCGGGAACCTGATTATGCAGCCAGATTTTTTTCTTCTGAACCTGTTCGGAATAAAGATCAGCCGTTTCACTTACAAGCTGGTGAACCTGAAGATCCTGAAACTCTATGGGAATTTTATTCAACTGAAGCCGACTCCAGGTGAGTACATCTTCCAGTAGTTTGGAATAATTCTGGGAAGTGATTTCAAGCTGATTGACGGACTCATCCAGATCTTCTTCTGACATTTCCTTTCGGTGCTTTTTGAGTATGTATATAATCCCGTTCAGTCCGGATAAGGGCGAGCGGAGGTCGTGGCCAAGAATGGAAAAGAGCTTGGACTTTTCATCGTTCAGGTTCCGAAGAATCGATTCAATTTGCTTTTGCCTCAGAAAATCCTGAGTAGTAAGAATGGTTGCAAAAAAAGCGGCTGCAAAGGCTACCAGAACCAAAAGGATATTGAATCGGTCGCTGGTCTTCACCTTTCTGTTCAGATTGGCGATGTTGGATTTAAGCGAACTCGACAATTCATCGCGAACTGTCATTGTAAAATCCAGCAGGTCATTCTGCACCTGAAGGCCTTTCATACTTATCGATTCAGGCATTGTCTGCTTCGCCCCGATGATGTCAAGCTGCTTCTCTACTATAAGGTTTCTTTCCTTGAGATAGCCTGTCAGTTCATTCCTCCTGTTCAGACTCAGTCCGGAAGAATCCGGATTGACAAGTTCCTCGCCAAGGAGTCTGATCTCCTTATTCTGATTTTTGTAATCCCGAATACGGGCATTGAAACGAGTAGCCAGCTGTCTCCTTGTACGCTCAGATTCCACGAGTTTTTGCTCGAGCCTGGCGATCAGATTCTGTGTTTTGTATAAACGGTCGGTTTCCCTGAGTTTGGAGGTAAAGGAAGTAGTATTATCCCTGTTGATGAGGATATTGGAAACAATGGCAACCAGAAAGAGCAGGAAGGTAAGAACAACGAGCCCGAGTGCCCGGATCCGTATGATGGTGAGAAATATTTCCCTTAACTGCTGAAACATCTGTGGGCGGGCAAATCAGAGACGGGTCGCATACCGAAAAGCCCAATGCAAGGAACACAATTCAGGGGAAAATTTCCACCAGTTTTTGAAGCAATGCAGGCCCTCTCAAATTTTTTGCTGCAATTTTCCCCTCAGGATCAATGAGAAACGAAGCAGGAATTGAATTGATTCCATACAAAGCCGCTGCACTGCTTTGCCAGCCTTTCAGGTCTGATGCATGAGCCCAGTCCATCTGATCCTGCACCATCGCCTTCATCCAGGCTTCACGGTCGCCATCAAGGCTAACGGAAAAAATCTTCAGGCCCCTGCCTTTGTAGCGCTGGTGTACCTGCGTCAGAAATGGATTCTCAGCACGGCAAGGCTTACACCAGGAAGCCCAGAAGTCAAGCAGAACCCAGCTTCCTTTAAATCCGGAAACTGAGGTCATTTTTCCGGCCGGGTTTGCCAGACTGAAATCGGGTGCCGGCTTGCCGATGGCCAGACGTCGGGGCAATTCCATAAACCGCTGAAGTTTTTGGGTAAAGGCTTTGCCTGGTCTTTCCTTTTCAAACCGCGAAGTGAGAGAGTCCAGATATAAATAATCCTCTTCCGGGTCCAGCATAGAGGTAGCCAGATAGGAAACAGGACCCGGACCAATGCTGTCGATTAAGAACTTTATTCTCCTTTTTGATTCCATCCGAAGGATTTCAAACGCTTGTCTCGCTGAATCGGCAGACTTTTGCCTGCCAGTATAAAGTGCTGTTTCGAACCGGTTCTGTAATTCCTGAGCCTTTGCTTCAAATCCTAGCCTGAGCATTTCGGTCTTTCTCATCTGGTCAGTATGCGGAGAATTACTGTACCTGGCTGAAAGATAAAGCTGCCGGAAATCAGCACTAAGCTGGTGCTGGCCCTGCTCGGCAAACAGGGGCAAAAAAGCCTCTCCGAATTCAAGCCGGTAGAGGAATTCCGAATCAGCAGGTATTTCAATAGTAAACTTTCCCTCTTCAATTTCAACCGAATCGACGGTTTCAGGACCCTTAAGACCCATCCGCTTCAATTTAACGCTGGATACGGAAACCGGAAGGTTGCTTATCTGACCCTCAATACGGGCCAGAGGCCGGTCTTCATTCTGCTGACTACAGGAGAACGCAACTAATAGAAGAAAAAGAAGGAGCAGACAGCGCATTACAGATGAAGAAGAATTCTGTTTCTCATTTCCTCGAGTTCGGCAGGAGCGGGATTGAGTTTGGTACGGGTGAAATTTATGTCGGCCATCTGGTTAAGAGGGATAAGGTGAATATGAACGTGCGGTACTTCAAGACCAATGACAGATACACCAATGCGCCTGCAGGGAACAGCTTGCTTTAGACCAGCCGCCACTTTTTTTGCAAATACCCAGAGAGCAGAATAAACATCCGAATCAAGATCAAAAAGATAATCTACTTCTACCTTGGGCACCACGAGTACGTGTCCGGGGGCAAGCGGCTGAATATCAAGGAAAGCAATATGAGCGTCATCTTCTGCAACTTTGTAACAGGGAATTTCACCCTGAATGATCTTTGTAAAAATACTTGCCATCGGGAATCAGATACCGGAGCTGATTTCGAGAATTTCAAATTCCAGTGCACCTGCCGGCACGGTAATCTGGGCCTTTTCACCTACCTTCTTACCAAGCAATCCATGACCAATCGGGCTCTTAACCGATATTTTTCCGGCCTTCAGGTCTGCTTCTTCTTCAGCTACTATGGAGTAAGTAAGAGTAGCCCCGTTTTTGGAATTCCGGATTTTAACTTTCGTCATGATGGAAACCTTGCTGGTATCGATGGAGGAAGCATCGAGAACGCGTGCATTCGCTACCAGATCCTCCAGCTTCGAGATTTTTAATTCAAGAAGTCCCTGCGCATCTTTTGCAGCATCGTACTCTGCATTTTCACTCAGGTCACCCTTATCGCGCGCTTCGGCAATCTGCCTTGCCATATCAGCACGACCACGGACCTTCAGCTCATTCAATTCATCTTTCAGCCTCTTGAGGCCCTCTTCGGTATAATACGATACAGACATAACAGGAAAGGTAATTAAAAAAAGAAAACGGTCCGGAAGAACCGTTTTAAGAGTACAAAGAAAGGAAAACTATAGTGACAGAACTATGGCAAAGCGGTGCGTACCGCCGAAATACCGGGTAGTCGTATAAGAATAATCAAAACCAAAAACCCTGGACTTAACAGCACCTTCGTGTAAATCTTCATTGCTCGGTGTCATTTCGCCGGATTTACTCCTCATGTATGGCAGCTGAACACTGGCTCCGAAGGAAGGGCCAAGATTGGCGTTGGTAGCATCAGCCTCCGAAAATACACCATCCTGATAATCGTATCCCGCCCGAATCATGAATTTTTCATCCCAGCCCGCCTGAACTCCGAATTGAAACTGATCGGATGTAAAAGAATTGGACCTGAAGTTAAAACAGGGCGTTACTTTAAGCTTCATAACCTCACTCTCCATGTAAAAATCATAACCTACACCGAGGTTCAGCATGGAGGGTTGTTCAAAGGCAGCAGAGAGAAGACCGAGAGACTGGGAGTACGAGGTACCCTGGACAGTACCGCGGCTGGTAAATGCATCTCCGCCAAAACTGATTTTAGGACCGAGATTCTGAAGCGAAACACCAAATTTAAATTCTTTACGCTTGCCTGTCTGGTATTGAATACCGGCATCAAAGGCAAAGCCAAAAACCGAAGCTGAGTAAGCAGACTGCGAAACACCTCTTACCAGCAATCCGGCAGAAATTCTTTTGGAAAAATTCTTGGAATATGCGGCTCCGAAGTTAAAAATCTGAGGAGAAAAAGTGATGCCCGTTCCGTCCGGATTATCTACCGTCGTCTCAAGAAAATCACCCAGATTGAAAGCACTGAGAGTAAGCCCCATTACACCATCTCCTACCTTGGTACCAAAGCCGAGTGAATTAATACGGATGTCACTTCCGGAAAGATGTATGGCAGAACAAAAATTAAACTCTGTCCGCCTCACAGCAGAAAGCCCGGCAACATTTAATCCCATTGATTCAATTCCGCGAATGATTCCGGAATTGGACCCTGCCATACCGGCACTCCGGGCCCATGGGTTTATAAGCAGTTCTACGGCTCCGCCCTGACCACGCTTGGTATCATTCCCTGCATAGGCAGAACCCATTGCGAGAAAAGCGCAGGAAGCAAGTATTATCTTTCTGTATTTCACGATGTTATAGATTCGAAAGATGATGTATTAATTGAAACTGTCCAGATCTATCGGACGAAGAACCCCAAACCATTTGATGGTCTTTTCACCCAGTTTCTCTGATTTAATGTGAATGATATAAACGCCGGAAGCAATTGGAATTCCATTCTGATTTTTAAGATCCCAGTCGAGGAAGGTCTGATAATTCACTCCCCTCTTTGAGAAAACATTTTCACCTGCCGCGTTCGCAGAATAGGCTGGTGTAGAGGACTGATCAAAATTATACTGCCTTATCAGGGTACCGGAAAGATTGAAAATGCTGACAACACACTGGGTTGGCAGATTCACAATCTTAACGCGGTTATCAATCTGTGAATTTTCATACAGGGATTGGGAGAAATACGGATTCGGAACAACGCGAATCAGATCAAGTGCAGATTTTCCCACATCTTTATTACTCCTGATATTAATGTTGTCGATCAGGAACCTGTAAAACGGATTTGCCTCGAATTCAGAAGCTGCAGTTCCATAGGGAGCAAACCCTTTCTCAACGCGAAGTTTGCAGCGGATGTCTGTAAGAAGCATGTTATGCTCTCTTGAATTCAGGAAATCAATACCCCTGCCTAAAAGACCTGCATACATAATATTCTCGACTGACCATTTCCTGTAAGCATCAAGGGTAGGGTTAAGAGTAGTATTGGTGGTGTAGATGCTGTCAATACTCTTCTCAGCAGACTTTCCTTCATCGTAGAGCGTATTCATCACAAGGATGAAATTTCTGGTTCCTGACTGACCGGCCCTTGGCTCCCACTGAAGGTCATTACCCTTCTGGGGATCCAGAATGCTGCTTTCAGAAAACATCATATTAAGACGAATGCCACGATCCAGATCTATGGCATAGCCAGGGAACCAGCTCATTCCTCTTGAAGGAAGAGAAGGATTGAAGTTAGAAGCGCTTCCATCAGCTTCGAAGTCTTTATTAACAGACAACCTGCGACTTTTTGCCATGGTAAATCTCTGACGCACGCCGGTGTTGGAGCCTCCGAAAGAATCGCATTGCAGAACCACACAACGAGTCCATTTAGACTTATCAGCTGTGATAACGACATCAACATTGCCTATCCTGGACAAAGCAGTGGTGGTAGCAGTACTGAACTGATTGAAAGGATCATTTTTGAGACCAATCTGAGGTCCGCCCTCACTGGCATTGGTACCGGAACTGAGCGGAAGGGTAGCTTTTTCAGAAAGGATGTACGGAATCCAGCCTTTTTCAGAGAATGACTTGTAAATCGACTTTTGATCCAATGCGAAGTACTCAGCTCCGTTTGCGTAGGCATCCGTGCGTATGTAAGGATAACCCGCGTCAAAGAAGGATCCGGATGGTGATACCGGGAAAAGCCACTCCTTCAAAGGATCAGGGTCACCAATAAATTCAGCCGAAATTGCACCATTCTCAGAAATAGGATTCGCAATGTCTGTACCGGGATCAAGCGCATTTTTAGGCCGGAGAGATATTCCGAATTCAGGAATAATTTGTTCGGATACCGCAGAAACAGGCTTGTCGGCCAGCACACTCAAACCGGTATTGCGCTCTGTAAGGGCCCAGTAATCGTAACGGGCAAACTCTTCTGTAACAGCTTTTTTGGATGTATCTGACTGTAGCCGGAAAACCATTCCAACTTTTTTCTCTGCCTTCCAGACATACTGACCCCGTTCCAGAAGAGCCTCATCCATGTAATAGGTAAAATCACCTGAGTTGAGAGCGAGATCGATATCAAGATCCACCATACCCGCAGAAGCTGGAAGAACCCTTTTGACTATTGCCTTGGCCTGTGCATGAGGTGCACGTTGCCGCAGGAAGTTAAACGGAGAAACAAGGGAACGAAGTGTATCGGTAATAATAACATCACCTTCAGCGAAGGCATAATTGCCAGGCTTATAACGAAGGCGGGAAGAAAACTTGATTTCAAAATCTCCACCCTTTACTGCTTTGGTATTGTAAATTTTAATGTCAACAGGTCCGGAACCGGGCACATAGGTAACCTCATCCTGGAATCCATTCTGAAGGATTTCATTCTCTTCTTCCGGGGTAATGTCGAGTTTGTTTCCGCTGTTCCCTACACCCTTAATGCGTATGGTGGGAAGACCTGAACCAAATGTAAAATCAGACTGGCTTCCGAAAGCTTCAGGTGCAATCTTATGCGGGATGGCCGCATAAACCTTGTAGTTCTCCACACCCTGAATATATGGGCGCTTCTCCTGTATATTCCTGTTGTAGCCATAAGCCACCACAGCATAATAGTACTTTTTGAAATTAGAGAGTTTTCCGCTGGAATTGAACATATCGCGATTGACACGGAATGTTCTGAATATACCCTTATCTGGTGTATTACGCACCATAGGTGTTGATATATCTGCATCAAACTCAGGATTGAATATAAGGTTATTGATGTTGGTAACGCCATCCTGAAGATCCATTACACCTGAAAAATCAGAATTTCCGTCGCCATCAACATCCCCTTCAAGGAGACGGGCTCTGTCCGGATTGTTCAGATCCTGAACCGAAACCTTGTCATCGGCCAGCTGGTAAATCTTGTAACCCTGGAAACGGTAAAGAAGATCCTGGGGATTATTCGGATCACCAATTGAAACACGACGGTTAAGTTCAGTGTAAGATTCTGTCGTCATCAACGGGGATGCAACCAGAGTATCAGGAATGATTGAGAATACGAGTTCTTCATCGTTCTCGATAATTTCAAGGTCGGGACTGTTAGGCCCTACATTACGCTTGAAACAATCATTGAAACGCTCCTGAGCCAAATCATCAGCAGCAAGGAGTTTGCTGAAAGAACCGGTAGGTCCTCCTGAAGTTGCCCTTGCCCAAACAATACCGATGGTACACTCATTAAAATCACCCGGTTCAAGGGTAAATGGACCATTGTTTGCCAGGAATCGGCGGTCACCGGGTGCATTACCGGCCTGCTTTTCATTCCATTCGCCAGGGCACTGTAGCGGGGAGCTGCAACTTGTAGCACCACAGGCAAAACCGTATGGATCACTTGCTGCAGTAACATTGGGGAACATGTAATTTGCTTTCGGATGATCGGTTGAATTAATGGGATCAAGACCAGCACCTCCCCAGGTAATGTCGGTGCCATCCTTCCATTTATTCTGAAGCATATTGTAGAAGTCGGTGTATTTGGTAGGATCACCATTACGTGGATTTCCACCAATGTTGTAGTATACAAAGCCCGACATGGTAATTCTCTCGTTGGTATCAGGCACCAGATCATTGGGGCCTGAGCAATCAAGATCCCAGTCTACAGCATCGTACTTATCATCAGGGAATGGACCCCTGAAGAAATCAACACCGACTGCAGGAGGGTTCTCACCATAGCCGTTCTGGCCTTCATCAACCTCATCACCATTATAACAGATTCCAAGACCACGTAAAACATCGCAGCCTACAAAATCATCGCCGGGGTTACCGAGGTCAGGATCAACCCACTGTGCCAGATAGGTCGAGTCAAGAATATAACTTCCTTTATTATAAAGCTTTTGGCGAAGGAAAGTCATGTCGTTGGTAGCATCGGTGGAAGCATAGGCAAAGGCTTCGTAATGAATCTCCATGCCAATATCCGGAACAACGGTTGTATTTTCTGAGAAGTTCTTTTTATCACCGCCATCATTACAAACCCACCAGATAACCTGATCAGCACCGGCCTTGATGTCAATTACACCACCCGGACAATTCTCATCTGCCTCTGTACCTGCCCAGAGAGGGTAATCTCCTTTGCATGGATTGTAAATACCATTGGTATCATTGTCAAAAAAGTTCGCCAGGTTATTATCAACAGAAGCTACAGCCTGAGGATCCGCAGCAAAGAAAGATTCCTGCTTCAGGAAAGGATTGCCTTTTCCGGGCCAGAGCCTGATCTCGGCAGGAATATTCTCACAGCTAATAAGACCGGCATCAAAATCATCCTTGAATTTCTTAACGGTGCTGCGGTTACACTTGAAGTGCCTGTCCCAGGCGGCACATACTTCCTTCTTGGTGGTTGCAAGAGCATTGGTATCGCTGGGGTTAAGATTAAACAGCGGTCCAGGCCAGTAGTTCCTAAGGCCGCCGCGGTAAGTCTGAACCATAACCAGGATGTTATTGGTTCCCCTTTCCTTTCCTCCCAGCCAGATGGCTGCTGCGAAGATGGAATTTTTGCTGGTTGTGAGGTTATCGTTACGCTTGGGAACCTCATATTTGGGAAGGCTCAAGCCCGGATCCCAGAACATGTCACCCGCATTGAGATAACGGGCACGAACGTTATTGATGTCAAGCTCAGACCGGGACGCACCTATGGCACATCCGGGTGTGGGGACCGTGACACCATTGGTTCCGTTGCTTTCCCCTGGTTTGAGAGGTGGAGCAGCAGCAAACAATCCTGTAACAAGGAGAAAGGATATTGCGGTGAGGATACCGGACTTTTTCATATCAAACTTCATCTTTCTGCGAAAATCTGGCATTAAAAATTATACGAAACACCTATACGGAAGCGTCTTGGGAGGGAAATACGCTCTGGATCCAGGATGGCGAGATTGTAAAACATGGCATAGGCTTCAGGATCAACAGCACGCTTTACATTGTTCTGTCCGAACGTTGAGGCGAGGTAGCCATCGTCACGGGCAGAACCTGTACGGGAATAAACGCTGAGTACGTTTTCAGCGTTAAAGAGGTTTTGCACATACAGATACAGATTGATGTTGTGCGCACGCTTACCTTCCTGCTTCAGTGTGAAGGTCTTGTCCACACGGATTGATGTCCTGTTGTTCCATGGAAGGCGGGCACCGTTGATGGAACCGCGTACCTGATACCTTCCCCCCCATACAGAACCATCCTGTGTGTAAGGCGTTCCGGATGCGGTATAGAAAGTGGCATTGAATCCTACGTTTTCAAGTGGATAGACACCGAAGAGCTCCGGGCCCTGCTTATCATTGAGTCTGTAATCAAAGTTGAGCTTGATGGCATGCCGCTGATCATAGCTAAGTGGCGTGGTATTGCGGAGATTGGGTGTACTGGTATTGAGGAGAGCACCTGCGAAATTTGAAGCAGATCCCTCTGCAAAAGAGAGTGTGTAGGAAGCAGAAGCTGTAAAATTCTCGGAACGACGGAGATCATACTCCAGCGTAAGTCCTTTTACCACACTGAAATCCTGATTACCAGAAGTAGTGTAGCGGATTGGATAAGCATAGTTAACGTTGATAACCTGAATCAGGTCCTTGATCTCGGAATAGAATGCCGAAAACTTGATGGCAGATTTCTGATTCAGTGCCTGCTGGAAACCAAGGGCATAGTCAATTTTCTTCTGGGGACGGAGATTCGGGTTGTTGATAAAGCCACCGTTCCGGATAAGGAGGCGGTAATAATCATCAGGTGAGGCATAGTTCTGCTGAATGCTTCCATTGGCATCAATTCCGAGCGGACGCTGGGTCATCACATCATAGTGAGCATAGAAGAGCGCATTTTCATTAAGCGGGAAGGAGAATGAAATACGCGGCATGAAGTTTACCTGAGGCTTGAAATCCTCATAGGCATCCAGGGTAATACCGGTGGTCTTCTGAAGTGTTTTCAGGTTGGGATCCAGAATGGCAGTAGGATTGAAGAAAGGATTAACAGTACCATTCCTTTCCAATGTCTGAGGATTGCTGGTTTCAAATCCGTTCTGATCGTACCAGACATCACCATTGCGATAACCTACAACCTCAAATTCACCATAGTTTGAACCATTGAAATCAGCAGCAGGCTTATCTACATAAACAGACCAGTCATCACCAACTGAATTGGGTTTGGTACGACCTGCATTGCGGTAAAATTCAGAGGCGGTGGTAAGTTTGGTAAATGTGTACTTGTCTTTCAGAACAGGCATATTAACATCGAAGGCATCCACACGGAGACCAAGACTCAGAATCAGATCACCAACGATGAATTTATCCTCGATGAATCCTGCATAATAAAGCGGGCGGAAGGCATCAATGGGCCTGTTGAGTGTATCGGTGAAGAAGTCAAAGAAAGAAGACCTGGCTGCCCTCTTACCGTAAGCATTGTAACCCTGCCATGCAGCAAGCGGCTGAAATCCATTATCAAGAATATCGGTTACGGAGAAATCCCGGATGCCGAAGGAATTGGGATCATAGGCATCCAGGTTGATGATCTGATTGGGGGCAATGTTGTTGTTTCTCCTGAAGTTAAAATCAAATACAGATTGTCCGGGGCTGCGGCCATCCGGAAGCGTACCAGGATTAATGAAAGGAAGGAGGGTAACCTTTACAAGTGTATCACCAAAATTAGGATCATTGGCATCCTGGATTACACCTAAATCATCCACCTTGATTTCATTTCCAAGCTGACTGAATTGGGTATTAAGCTGCTGGCGGCCGCGGCCGTAAAGAGAGCCTGTTGAGTAGCTTGAAATGATGCGCTGTTCGAGTTCAAAACCAATCTTAAGGTTGTGATGCTTGATTTCGGCAGCAGCCATGGCAGAAAAACGGAACTGCTGCTGATTGGTCATGCCGTAACCGGACATGGCCTTACCGATGGCCGGATAGAAATAGCCGAAATCATTGATACCACCGCCACCAGCACCATTCAGCATTCCACCCAATTCAAGGAGACGGGCGTCGGAAGGTATTGCATTCTCGGCAAACAGTTGTTTGTTGATGAGAGCAAGATCAGGATTATACTGTCCCGGGGTAAAAGTAAGTCCGTTAGGTATATTCTGAAGCTCGTAAACCTTATCCGGGGTGGAACGGAAAACCCGATCTCTGTATTCTACTGTACCGTTGTTGTTAAAGGCTTCGGTGAAAGTAGGAGCAAACGGACTCTGCCATGGAATTCTTGAGTTAATGGTGGTAATATCAAATTTACCCACATGGTTGTACTCATTTACACGATCCATGAACCGGGGATCGAAATTGGTTACATTCTGATTTACATAGTCAGCCTGCAGCTGATAATATACGTTTTTCAATAAAGAACCTGTATCGCCGATGCCGCTGTTGAAGGTCTGGCGCATCCTTACAAAGGCATTGAAGTTCTGGTCGATGCGGCGTCCGTTGTTGTCAAAGTTGAAAAGATTCTGGAACGAACTTGGCTCTGGCTCATCACCATTGTCTTCGGATGGACCTGTTCTGGTGCTGAAGCGGTTGAAGTTACCGCCGACTGTGATAAGAATATCTTCTTTTGGCTGGATATCAATATTGAGGTTGGCCTGAATGGCATTGTCAGCAAAATTAGGCCTTGCCTTGATTTCCTCGAAATCAGTCATGCGAAGAAGATTGGCAGACGGAGTGTAGGAGTTTGAAAAGCGAGTCAGTGGCTTGGAACGAAGCGACTCCATAGTTTTATCGCTGGCTCTGTAAATGGGAAGTGCTGCCGGACGGTTATCTGCATTGTAAGTGTACTGAAGCGCGCCGAAAAACCCTACAATGGTTCGCTCCTGTACCTCAGAACTTCCTTCAATTGTTTCCTTTTTAGTCCAGATCGGACCAGAAGCATTGATGCCGGCGAAATTGTAATGCCACTGATCGAAAAGAGAAGATGTTTCACCCTGAACACCAAAAGAAAATTTCTTAGCTGCGGACTTGGTTGTTACAGAAATAATACCGCCGAGAGCATCACCATACTGCGCAGGTACACCCCCTGTGATAAGTGAAAGCTCAGCGATGGATTCAGCAGGCGGCAGGGCCGTACCGAATTGACGAATACCATTAATGAATACAGCATTATCACCATCGCGGTTACCGCGCACATTCAGACCCTGACCATAATCGGTTGAAGTAACTGCCCCGAAAGTGGCTACCATATCCTGAGGATTCCTCGTAGGAATTTTGGCTATTTCTTCCGCTCCGATGCTTTTACGCTCACCATTATTGATTCCGATGATAGGCTCTTTATAAGCTTCAATCACAACTGTTTGGGTAGTGGAAGAAACTGGCGTGAGCGCTACATTGATGTTTTTGATGTCTTCCGCACCAATCTTGATGTTTTCCAGGATAAACTTGGAATAGCCCACGGAAGATACCTCAACATTGTAAACACCGGGATTGAGCGGGGAACTGGAAAAGAAACCACTGGCATCAGAAGTTCCTCCGCCCTTGATGGCACCTCCGGAGAAAATTTTAACATTCACAAAGGGCACAGGCTCCTTTGTTTCCTTGTCCGTGATTTTACCGATAATTTTACCGGTCTGCTGGGCATACAGAGAGGAAACTCCCGCCAATAAGCAAACCGCTGATAAACAGAATAGTGCTAATGCCTTCTTAATCACCTTGGTGTAAAAGTTTAATCGATGTTGAAACGATTTTGAGGGCTCAAAACTAAGGTCTTCGAGACATCATCCAAAAAATTATCTGCTGTCCTCAGAACTTTAGGGCTTTTTTTATTCTTCCGAAGCCGGCGATAGGGATAGTATTTTCTGCAGAAGTACCAATGAAATTTTTTCATAAGATTCTGTGGTCCAACCTGCAACATGCGGTGTGGACAGGACATCCGGGCGAATAATCAGCTTTAAAATTTCTTCGCTGTACGAAATGTTTTTTTTGAATAATGGCTCTTCCGGAAAAACATCAAGACCCAGACCGGCGAGGCGGCCGCTGTCAAGCAATCTTTCCAGACCTTCCGGGTTCAGAACAGGTCCGCGTGATGTATTGATCAGAATCAGACCGGGACGGCAATTACGAAGGTAATCAGCGTTAATCATTCCGCGGGTTTCAGAGGTGAGCGGAACATGCAGGCTGATGATATCCGCTTCCTTTTGAATGACATCCTCCCCGACCCTTTCGGAAAAGGCATCGGGCCAGTCGGACCTGTACTTGTCGTATGCAATAATGCGGCAGCCAAAAGCCTGAAGGCGTCGGGCTACTGCCGGACCCATGTTTCCATATCCGATGAGGCCCACGCAGCGATTGCCGAGCTCTTTTCCACGGAATCCTTCGCGGTCCCAGATACCGGAGCGGATTGCCCGGTCTGCCTCCGGAATCCGGGCAAGCAGGCCGAGCATCAACCCGATGGCATGCTCGGCAACAGCCGCTGCATTTCCCTCTGCTGCATGGAGCACTTTGATTCCGCGGGATTCTGCAAATTCCACATCGATACCATCGAGGCCTGCTCCTGCACGGGCAATTATCCTTAGCTTCGGAGCAGCTCTTATCACATCTGCATCGATGGCAAACCGGCTCCGGATGACCAGAATTTGTGCATCCGTGATTTCCATAAGGAATTCACTCCGGGACAATGCAGGAAGGTAATGCCAGTCAAGACCTGAACAGGCCATTCCTTCCAGGAAGACCGGATGCAGGTCATCGGCAATCAGACAGCGCACGGCCTTTTCAGCCAATAATCTGGGAGGTATGGTTTCCGGTATCCACCTTGCCGATGATGCGCTCGATTTTTCCGGCTTCGTCAATCAAAAAGGTGGTTCTTACGGTGCCCATATAGGTTTTGCCGTACATTGACTTTTCCTTCCAGACGCCGTATGATTCCACCACACTGTGGTCGGTGTCGGCGAGGAGAGGAAAATTCAGACTGAATTTTTTGATGAATTTCTGGTGAGACTTTTCATCGTCCACGCTTACCCCCAGCACATGATATCCTTTTGCCTGAAGTTCTGAGAGATTATCCCTCAGGTTACAGGCCTGGGCAGTGCAGCCGGGGGTATCGTCTTTCGGATAAAAATACAGGACCAGTTTTTTACCAGTATAGTCTGCGAGACTGATGGTATTGCCGTTTTCATCTTTTGCTGAAAAAGCCGGGGCCTTGTCACCTGTTTGTAATTCCATATTGTTATTATTTTTTCAGACAACTTTCAGGATAAGCTGATTGTTTAGGAAGCGAAACCAGGTCATCCCCGGGTGCAATATTAAGGTCTGGTCCGAAAGCGTTGACTCAGCGGATTTCAATTTTGCGGGTTTCGCCTGCAAGACCAATAATGTAAAGCCCTGAAGGTAATTTAGGAAGTTTGATTTCCAGTTGATTACCCTCAAAAACTCCCTGCGAAACAAGTCTTCCCGTCATATCATGGAGTGAAAATAATTTTCCTGTCATGTCCTCGGCTGCACGGAGGAAAAAGCTTCCTTCCGCAGGGTTGGGATAAACTTCAAATGCCTTTGACCGGACCAGATCCGGAGAAGATGTAAGAAGATTGGCCGTCACATTGGTACAGCCAAAAGCATTACGTGTGGTGAGATTTACCGAAATGCTACCCGGAGGCATTACATAATAGAACAGCGTATCAGCAGGATTGCTGACCCCGTTCCTGCGCCAGGAGTAGGAAAGCCCGGGCTGGACATTCATAATTTTCAATGTATCTCCGAAAACCTGCACAACAGGTGCAGGAGGAGGATCCTGAAAAGAAATAATCCGGATGGTATCCGAGGCTGTGCAGCCGGTAATGGTATTGGTGATGGAAACCGAATAAAGGCCGGCGGCCGTGACAGGCTGGCTGCCTCCTGTACCAATCTGGATGCCCTGTTCATTCTTCCAGGAAATGGACAATCCGGCATCGGAAAAACCCGGATTAAGCGATATGGAACTGCCGGAACAGCCGTAGCGGTCAGGTCCAAGGTCTGCAAAAGGCCTTAAACGGGAGCGGGTCGCGAGTGAATTGAGTGTATCGGGGGCTGTGTACTTCACCTGGATCCATACCCGCTGGGAAGAACTGGTATCCGACAGGTTCCGGGCCTGAAACTGGTACCATCCCGTCTGGGATGCAATGAAATTTTTAGCCAGCATAGGGCCAATGCCGCAAACAGAATCCAGCACCTGTCCACATTCATTGGTGAGGTAAACACAAACAATCCCGCTCTGCGGTAAAGAAGTATACAGGAAATATTCGATCTCTGTTCCGGCCTGCGCATAAACTTTTCC
>Ga0068872_10001468_pt1 | contig 19026 bp, 17 predicted proteins | sample NOAtaG_7_FD_66441 | JGI IMG/M metagenome (GOLD analysis project Ga0068872, IMG submission 66441) | Freshwater lake microbial communities from Lake Erie, under a cyanobacterial bloom - NOAA_Erie_Diel1S_2200h metaG | ecosystem: Environmental > Aquatic > Freshwater > Lake | place: USA: Ohio, Lake...
GTTTTTCGGGATATAAAAAAAGACCGGCTTCCTTTGCCGGTCTTTGCATAAGGAAAAAATATCTGTTATTCGATGATTACCTTACTGAAGTGATTTCCGGAATGAGAGCGAAGATGTATGGTGTAAAGCCCTTTCCCAAAAGTACTTATGTCGATGAAAGCGCGATTTGTGCCACTCACCTGCTTTTGCATAACAAGGCTGCCCACAGAATTATAAATCCATACTGCGGCTTGCTCTTCATTGGGAAGCATGATGGTAAATTGTCCATTACCCGGATTCGGACTAATATTAAATCCTTCAATCGACTTCTGATAAATACCTGTTACAGCAGGAGTAATTATAGTTGTAGTTTGGGTAGTAGAGGAAGGTACAGGAGCATTGTCTGTTGCGAGCACAGTTAATTGAGACAAAGGATTTGTACCCGATATGCCGGTTACCTGCAATGTTACCACACAGGGGTTGCCGGGCACATTGCTGAGAACAGAAATATTTGAATTGGCGGAAAGTACCTGAGCACTTACGGTTTGGTTAGGCTCGGGTCCGATGTAACGAAGCATAATGAGGGAAGTATCAAGAGGGCCGATGTTTATGGTATCACAAACATCATTGAGCGCAATGGGAGGAATATTATTAGCCGAAGTACAGGTAGTAAAAAAGTAAGTAGAATTATCAAGGAAGCTTACTCCGTCAGCATTTGAGTAAGGACCATCATAATCGGAACTGTCATGATCGAACCTGCCCACCTGAAAATAATTGATGCCATCTCCCTTGTTTATGCCAACGGTGGCTGGGACACCGCCAAAACCATTGGTTCCTCCGGAGGCTGCTCCAGTGGTCCATTGCATGTCACCATAACAGAAGGCCACATTGTTTCCTCCAGGTACCAGTGGATCATTGCCGTCTGTTATGATCAGTTGAAAGGTGTTCCTTTTGTCAGACTGAATAGAAAAATAGCCCACCGAATCCCATCTGATGATGAGTGCGGACGGAGTGATTTTGTAATAAACCAAACCGGTGTATGGAGATCCTGCCTGCAGTGTGTCCCATGATCCTGAGAGAGAATCATAACTTACCACAGGCTGTGAGCCCCGAGTATCAACATCGCCCCAAAAGGGAGCAATCATATCAAAACCGGAAAACGGAAAGGCATTGGATGAAAAGATGCTGTAGGGAGATCCAAAGGAAATATTTCCATTGTTGTTAATGAACAAGCTATTCACATTTTGTCCGTAGTAACAAAAATCAAAAGGTATATTAATGATGCCGGTAGAACCATCATCATTTCCATAATAAGGTGGATTACCGGTGATAAACGGAACCAGCATAAATGTTGAGTCGATGGGCAAAAGACAGCCACATGACGAACTTACGCTCGTGAGCGATACCGGGTTTGTATTCATCCCTTTGTAAGGAGAGGCTGAGCTTACTTGTTGCGGCATGACATGATTGAGCAAACCTTGTTTTTTTGCAAGCTCGTATTCCTTTGTTCCTGGCTTAGGAAAATCACTTGCCTTTATGCAGCTGAAAGAGGTCATCAACACCGTAAATGCAAGCATCTTTTTGTAGAGATTTCTCATGAGGTTGGATTTTCAATCAAAAGTAGAAAAAATCGTATCAATAACAACTAGCGTAGAAACCGCCGAGTGATTTACCTTGGTTTAAGCAATTCAGGAGTACTGATGGTATTACTTTTGTTGAGCGCGCGGTCAACAATGTATAGGTCCAGCCTGATGGTGTCATTATCAGAAAAGGGATTGTAGTAGTAGGGATTTACAGATATTTTTACTTCACCTTGTGTTGGTCTTGCTCTTCCTTTGTTGACATAGGGAATTCTGTAATTGAAAGGAATGGCGGGAATGACTTCATTGAAAACACCATCCGTTTTTTCATAGTAACGGATGAAGCAATTGTAATCAAATGGTTTGGCTGTATCAGCATCATTTAATCCAATGTCACCTTCTCCATCAGTAAAAGAGAAAACAAACTGGGCAGAATCCTGATTGGGTGTGAAAGAAACAAAAGTAATAGCAGGAATTGACGGAAAAGTTTCGCCTTTGCCGCAGGAGAATAAAATTGAGGCGAGCAAGAAGAGTATGGGGATGTATTTCTTGTAATACATTTTCAATCGTAAACTTAGTAAATTATCTTTACCCACGCAGAGATGACAGAAGATTTAACAGGCATGATACAATCCTTGTTCAGCCTCCAAAAGGGAGATGAAGTTGCTTTTGATCATCTGGCCATGCGTATTTTCAGATATCAGTTTGAACAGGTACCCGTATATGGTTCTTTTTGCAAGATGCTGAAGATTACACCCGACAAGGTCAAAAACTACAAACAGATTCCCTGCTTGCCAACCCAAGCCTTTCAAAAACATCTGCTTCACGATCAAACGGATAAAGATGTTCTGGTTTTCAGGAGTAGCAGTACAACCTCGCAAACTCCATCTGTTCACCGGGTAAATGATGCAAATATTTACATTGAATCATTCACAAAAGGTTTTACGGAAGCCTTTCCGGAATGGAGGAAATCGTATTTCTATGCTTTGCTTCCCGGCTATCTGGAGAGAAAGGATTCATCGCTGGTATATATGTGCGAGCACCTCATAAAAAATGCTTTGGGTGGAGGATTTTATTTGAACCAGCTGGATGAACTTGCAGGTCATATGCAAAAACATGAAGAAGCCGGCGAACCTTATTTTCTGCTTGGTGTAACTTATGCTTTGTTGGATTTTTGTGCCATGCATCCTATGAAAATCAAACAGGGAATCATCATAGAAACGGGTGGAATGAAAGGCAAGCGAAGAGAAATGTGCAAAGATGAGTTGCATGAAAAACTCTCACAGGATTTTGGAACGATGCGTATTTATGGGGAATATGGAATGACTGAATTGCTCTCTCAAGCCTATGCAAGAGAAGATAAAAGATATGAACCTTCTACATTTATGAGAGTAAAAACCATGGAAGTAAATGACCCTTTCAGGGAGCTCGGTGCCGGAGATGCCGGAATGCTTCACATACTAGATCTTGCCAATATTCATTCCTGCAGTTTTATTGCTACTTCTGATTTGGGACGCGTTTACCACGATGGAAGTTTTGAAGTACTTGGAAGACTTGATCATGCTGAATTAAGAGGATGCAACCTGATGATTCCTGCATGAAAACCACTACTGTTACGCCGGAAAAAGCCTTGGCCAATGCTATGAAATTGTGTGCAAGACAGGAAAGAAGTCATCACGAGATCAGAATGAAACTCCATGTTTGGAGAATAGGATCAGCTGACGCTGAAAAAATAATAGCCGAATTAATTGCCCTTGATTTTTTAAACGAAGAAAGGTTTGCCCGTGCTTTTGCAAGAGGAAAATTCAGGATCCTGGGATGGGGTAAAAACAAAATCAAAAAAGGTCTCGCTTTTCACAGAATCAGCGAGAAGTGCATTGAAAAAGGGCTCTCAGAAATTGATGAAAAAGTATACCGACAGGCCTTGATGTCATTGGCACGCAAAAAAGAACAGGAATATGCCGGAGATGAGGAGAGCATGATGCTTAAAAAATTGAGTCAATTTCTTTACTTGAGGGGCTTTGAATCTGAACTCATCCATGACATCCTATTTACCCGCAATACAGCGGATGAGTAGGCAGCATATTTCTTCCCCCGGAGGAATTGCATGCCTTTCTCTTTATCGGAAAATTCAAAACACGATATTTGCCATACATACAAGCGTAAAACGATGAAAACGATTGGTATCATTCCTGCACGATATGCATCTACCCGGCTACCCGGAAAGCCATTGCGAATGATTGCCGGCAAATCCATGATCAGCAGGGTGTATGAGAGGGTGGCCCTTGCGGGTTTGGATGAAATTTGTGTGGCCACCGATGATGAGCGCATTTACAAACATGTAATTGCTTTTGGGGGAAAGGCTATCATGACATCCACAACGATTGGCAGTGGTACAGAAAGATGTTATGCTGCCATAAGCCATACGGCAGTGTCACCGGAAGACATCATCATCAATATACAGGGCGATGAGCCTTTTATTGAGCCTGAGAACATTCGGAAACTCATTGCTGTTTTTACACATACAGGCATTGGCATTGCCACCTTGTTCGCTCATATCTCGGAGATCCGTGAACTGTTTGATACAGGAATTCCAAAATTGGTAACAGATAAATCGGGGAGGGTACTATACTTCAGTCGCTATCCTATTCCATGCATCAGAGATCATGCAGGAATGCCGCAGATTGATGATTTTCCATTTAAAAAACACATTGGTATTTATGCTTACCGTTTATCGGAACTTGCTGAGATATCCTCGCTTCCTTCAAGCGAACTGGAGCATGCTGAGAAGCTCGAGCAATTGCGTTGGCTGGAACATGGAAAAACCATTTATGCCACAGAAGTGAATGACTCAGGAATTTCAGTTGATACGCCCGAAGATCTTGAAAGGGCAGAAAAATATGCTCTTCAGTTTAGTGGCAATCAGAAAGGATAGCCAATACCAAGATTAAACAGGTTGATGTCGGCAGATTTCAGGTTTTTAATAACCCATCGCTGATCAACAGCCCTTCCAGGATCATAAATAGGGAATGCGGGATCGAGCCTGATAATGAAGAATGAAAAATCGAGACGCAGACCAATTCCTGCTCCCCAGGCCAGCTGTGAAAAAAAGTTACCCGGTTTAAACTGCGCTCCCGGACGGTTGGTAAAATTATCGGTATTCAACAGCCAAATATTGCCGGCATCAGTAAACAGTGCAATATTCAGGAATTTATAAGCTTTCACCCGGTATTCGAGATTAAAAGTAAACTTGAGGTCGCCGATGCGTTCCACCAGTTGCCCAAAAGAAACGCCCGGGCCAAGTGTTCTGGGTCTCCAGGCGCGTATATCACTGGGGCCGCCTGCAAAATAACTTTTTACAAAGGGCAGGCTTTGAGAATTTCCAAAGGCATAACCCATGCCTCCATAAGTTCGAAAAACAAGGCTCTGGTCTATATCCATGCGGAAATAATACCTGTAATCCAATTCCAGCCTAAAAAACTGGGCATAGGGATTGTTAAAAGAAATCCCCATGAATCGGTAATAGGTGCTGTAACCTGTATCCGATCCCTGTAAAAGAGGAGTCCCTTGCCAGCGATTGATGAGGGTGGGAATAACTCCTCCAATTTCAGCATTGGTATATAGGTAAAAGGCATTCCTCACCCGTTCGTCATTCTGATTACTTAATAAAAATGCTGCACGAAGATTATTGAACAACTGAGGTTTGTATCGTTGGCTGATCTGCAGGTTGTTTATTAGTTCCAGCTGATTTGCAAACTTTGGATCCAGGTCTACATTCAGAAAACTGATTTCCAAAGGATAAAATTCATATCGGGTGAATTTTCTTTGAAGGGTATATCCCCACGACCCGTTGAAGATGGTGCGAAAGTAATTGGGATTGTTCTGGTAATTGTAAGAGAAGGAGATCACGGATCTTGCAATGGTTCCGGGGCCTGTTTTGATGTATGGATACAGCTGGGGAATGGAAATGGAGATTTCGGGTGCGAATTCAAAAGTGTTGAATGCGCCAAGTGTTAATAATCGTCTGTAACTGGAATCGAAAACCACCGGTACCTGCTTGATCTCAAGTCCGGTTTTAAACTGAAAAATTTCAGCCCCCTTAAATAGGTTTCGATTTTGGTAAGTAAGGTTTCCAAGAATTCCATAGTTTCCTGCACTGTGTGTGCCCGTAAGTTCAAGCGTATAATATTGTTTTTTTCCTTGAGACAAACGGACAAATCCGGTGAGTGTTTGCCGGCTTGAATCTTTTACTTCGAAATCAATTTTTATAGAATTAAAAATCCTGAGCGAAGAAATTCTGTTGTAAGTGAGTTGCACATCATCCTGACTGAACCATGAACCGGGTTTGATATAAATATTTCGCCGAAGCAATTCACGGGGAAATCGTTTCTCGGGATTGAAATAAAAAACTATCCCTTGCTTTGTATCAAAACGAGAAAATGGTTTTTGTATACGCGACATAAAATTAAAGTCTGTAAACACCCTGATAGTATCAATGGTAAATCTCCTGTGCCTTAAAACTTCCATATTGCTGTCGGCATCAAATCGAAACGGATTTGCGAGTGAAAGAAGCAGGCTTACAGATTTGGAACGATGAGAACTATCTGCATAACAGCGAATAAATGTCTTGTCAAAAAAATAGTATCCCCGGTTGCGATAAAGGGAAATAATGCGTTCACTTTCCTTCTCAATCGAAGATTCGTGATAAATATCATTGGCATGCAGATTGGCATGAATAGCATCCTCATCCAGAATTTTTTTCAATACAGAATCCTCCACTGAATAGGTAAGAGAAGAGATGCGATAAGGTAAGCCGGGGGTAACGCTAAAGATTACATTTGCTTTTTTTCTGAAGTAGGTGGTGGTATCCCTGACCCTAGCATCAAAAAATCCATTTTTTATAAGGTAGAGACTGATTTGCGAAGTAGATCGGCTCGTAAGGCTTGAGTCGAGAATCACTGGTGGCTCCGAAATATTGTCAATCAGCCATGTTTTCCATTTTCTGGTCTTTCCGGCAGAGAAAAGGTTGTACGCCCGCAGATATATTTTTGAAATCCACAAGACTTTGCGATTGGGTTTTTGTTTGATGATGGCGTATACCTCATCCTTGTCTATTCCCGTTGTTGCACCCTCAAACTTAAGCTTGGCAGACGACAATAGATATTGGTCTTCGGGCACTCTTTTGGTAATACTACAGGATGCCAATACGAGGATCAGCAACAAAATTCCATATTTGTAAACCTTTTGCAGGAGACAGTTTATAGATCCTGCTCAAAAATAGAGGAAAAGCATTGATGCAAACCATTACGCGCAAAGAAATCCAAAGGATTGCCTCTCTGTCGCAACGCAGGGAGAGGGAATCACAGGGCAGATTCAAAGTTGAGGGTATTAAAATCATCGGGGATTTATTGCTCAGAGACTTCCCTTTTGCCTATGTGTACAGTTGTTTGGAAGACAATACGATGGAAGAAAAGTGCCTGAGAAATGGAACAAAATGGATAAAAATTTCCGAAAAAGAACTCGCTGCCATGAGCAGCCTACAGACGCCTCAGGGAATGCTTGCCATTGCTCCGATAGCTGGTTCGGCAAAAGAAAAAAAAATTGAATTTCCGGCCATTGCACTGGAAGGAATTCAAGATCCCGGAAATATGGGAACCATCATCCGAATAGCAGATTGGTTTGGTATCAAGCACATTCTTGCCGACAAATCATGTGCAGATCTGTATAATCCGAAAGTGTTACAAGCGAGTATGGGTTCCTTCTGCAACATTTCTTGGCATTCTTTTGATCATCTTGCCGGAAGCATCGCTCAGTTTAAAAGCCAATATCCCTCACTAAGGGTACTGGCTACTTCGCTCAGTGGCAAACCCATTCTCAGGAAAAGCCAGGAGCCCTTTCTGCTTTGCATGGGAAATGAATCAAAAGGACTGTCGAAAGAAGTGCTCGAACTTGCCACCGAATTTTACCTCATTCCCGGAGACAAGTCGCGTTTTGCCGAATCTCTGAATGTGGGCATTGCATGTGGCATTGCATGTGCGAGCCTCAGTGCGAGTGAAACGGTTGGATGAATGCATGATCCACCTTGCGGAGTAGATGTCAATTGTTACCTTTACCAACTTTTATAAGAGAAAATGAGAAGATTCTTCGCGATCGCACTGCTTTTACTTCTGCCTTCGGCAGTGTTCTCGCAACTTGCAACTGTAAGGGGATTTCTATACGATAAATCCACCGCTGAACCCATGATTTTTAATGCCGTTGTTTTAAAAGGCACCAAATATGGAGTACAGACTGATGTGAATGGCTATTTCTCCATTACTCAGATTCCTCCCGGGAAATATACACTGGCTTCCTATTCTGTAGGTTTTGATACACTGATGATGGAAGTTGAATTGAAGGCAGATGAAATATTGACTAAAAAACTTTTCCTGATTAAAAAAGTAACCGAACTCAAAGAACTCGTGGTTTCTGCTGATAAAACAGAGCGCAAAAACGATGTTAAAATATCTGTGAATAAGGTGACCTCAAGAGAAATAAAAAAGTTGCCTACAGTTGGCGGAGAACCTGATTTGGCTCAATACCTACAGGTTATTCCCGGAGTGATTTTCACCGGTGACCAAGGAGGACAATTGTACATTCGGGGTGGATCCCCTGTGATGAACAGGGTAATCATTGATGGCATGTTAATTTACAACCCATTTCACTCTATCGGACTCTATTCTGTTTTTGATGCTGATGCCATCAGGAACGCTGATGTTTATACCGGAGGATTCGGAGCGCAATACGGCGGAAGAATTTCCTCAGTGATGGATATTACCACGCGAGACGGGAACAAAAAAAGGATTTCCGGAAAAGCCTCTGCGAGTACTTTCGGCAGTAAGTTGCTGCTAGAAGGACCTATTTTCAAAGAAAAAGAAGATGGGTCTGCTGCCTCTTCATTTCTCCTGTCTGCAAAAAACTCTTATCTGAGCCGCTCCTCCAAAATATTCTATCCAAACGCAAATGAGCAACAGGGGCTGCCTTATGACTTCCTCGACATCTATGCAAAAGCATCGGTAAGCACCGGAAACGGAAGCAAGGCAAGCATATTTGCCATGCGTTATCAAGATAACGCAAAGTTTCTGGGTGTAGCAGACTTAAATTGGGTCACAAATGGGATTGGCGGAAATTTTGTTGTGGTTCCTCCCGGCACAAAAACACTTATCAAAGGTTACTTTGGCTACTCAAACTATACAGTATCTCTGCTTGAATCGAATAACAAACCCCGCTCCAGTGGTATAGACGGATTCAACTTTGGCTTTGATTTCATTAACTTCTCAGGAAAAAACGAAGTAAACTACGGAGTTGAAGCCATTGGAAACAAAACAACTTTTGAGTTTACCAATTTAAGCAACAGCATCCAATCGAATTTTGAAGCATCCAATACTGAACTTGCCGGATATATCCGATACAAGATGAATTTTGGTAGGGTTATTTTCGATCCAAGTTTTCGAATCCATTATTATGCCTCCATCAGTGAGCCATCCATAGAACCCCGAGCCGGACTCAAAGTGATAATTACCGACAATATCCGATTTAAAGCAGCAGGCGGTTTGTACTCCCAAAATCTTTACAGTACCTCTAGTGACAGGGATGTAGTGAATATCTTTTACGGATTTCTCTCAAGCCCGGAAAACATCCAAAACACTTTCCGGCAAATGGATGGAACCTATTCTGATGTGAACTCCAGATTGCAAAAATCCTGGCATTCTATTGCAGGGTTTGAATTTGATCTGGGAAAAAACACCCTGCTCAATATCGAACTATATAACAAACAGTTTTCTCAGCTGATAAATGTCAATCCCAAAAAACTTTTTGATGATGTAGCCGCGAATTCCAATATCCCTGATTCTCTGAAAAAAGATCTCATTGTAGAAACAGGATTTGCACGCGGTATTGATTGTAATCTCAAATACGATTATAACAGACTATACATCTGGGCGGTTTATTCACTCGGCTTCGTCACCAGGTATGATGGCAATCTGCAATACATGCCTCACTTCGACAGGAGACATAATGTCAACCTGGTTGTCTCTTATGAGCTGGGAAAAAGACGCGACTGGGAAATCAATATCAGGATGAACTATGGTTCAGGATTCCCTTTCACCCGCTCTCAGGGCTATTTCAATAATTTACAGGTTGCCGACGGAATTTCTCAAAGTGTTGCCAATTCAAATAATTCCATTGGTATTATCTACGGTCCGCTTAACAAAGGTCGGCTACCCGACTATCACAGGCTCGATATCAATGTGAAGAAAAAATTTGTACTTGGCGAAAACACCCTTCTCGAAGTGAATGCAGGAGCAACTAATCTCTATAATCGCCAAAACATTTTCTATAAGGATCGAATTACAAACAAGGAACTCTACCAGTTGCCTTTTCTTCCGACCCTTTCGGCAAACATCACCTTCTGAAACTTATTCAGGATTTGTGGAATCCATCCACAGTGTTACCGGGCCGTCGTTCACCAAATGCACCTGCATATTTGCGCCAAAAATGCCTGTGCAAACCCTCCCGGGAATTAATTCATCTAGAATTTTAATAAATGTCATATAGTGCTCCTTGGCAATCTCTGCAGGCGCAGACCTGACAAAAGAAGGTCGGTTGCCTTTTTTGGTTTGGGCAAAAAGAGTAAACTGACTTACAACCAAAACCGAAGCGGCAATATCATTCAGTGAACGATTCATGCTACCGGATTCATCTGAAAAAATCCGTAGTGAAGTCAATTTACGAGCCATTCTGTTAAAATCCTCAAGATTTTCTTCGTTTCCGAAAGCACACAAAACAAGCATGCCTTCTCCGATGGAAGAGATCATTTCTTCATTCACCAATACTTTGGCTTCCTTTACCCTTTGCAGGAGAATCCGCATGATTCAATTTAATAAAAATCGTCCGTTAGAATGTTTCTCTGCATTCCTTGAAACAATAAGCAGTTTTAATAAATTCCGAATCGACTTACCCAGCATTTGGGGATTCGTAATTTGCATCATCTGCAGTCGCTGTGAAAGTGCCAGAGGAAGTTCTGAAAGCACCTGGTAATAAGTTTTAGGTTCTTTCAACACAAAATCAACTTCTTCTTGCTGCATATATTCAACATAGAGTGACAACATTTTGGGGTCGTACTGATGACCCGCAGGGTCCATAAAATCAACTTCCCCACCGGCATAAAGTTTTGATGGCAAAGGGTTGCTCATGCTTAATAATTTAAAAATACGCAATCCCTCAACTTCTATGTCACTCTCACCATTGTCATATTGCCTAATAATTCTGTTGATTCTAACCTCGGTTCCAAATTCAGATACTTTTCTATTGATAACGCAAGGAATACCAAAAGTGCCATTGCTTTTAGCTGCTTCTGAAACAAGCTGCCTGTAACGCATCTCAAAAATATGCAGTTGCATTTTCTCCCCGGGAAGGATGGCAAGTTCGAGAGGAAAACATGGAATGAGCATGGACATTGTTAATCTGATGAGGAAAGAACATCCCAAGTATAGTCAGCGAGGAGCCTGACGGTTGAAACATGTTCCGCAAAAGGCATTTCACCTCCCCACTCTGAAGGAGAAACCAGGCTGAGCACATGCGCACCCTTGTGGTTTTTGTACAAATGATATACATGACCTACCACCGGTTCAAATCTGTAGTTGGATTCATAAATCCATGTACTTACCTCTACCCTTTTCTTAATTTCTCCTGCCTGTTCAGCAATGAGCTTCATTTGGCGAAAAAGATTTTTGAGTTGGTGCTCAGTTTGCTCCTGCATGGAAGCAAGAGCTTTGCTTTTGATTTTTCCCTTGTCTTCGGGTTTAATCAGAGCACTTCCAATATGATGGGCAAATTCCATCAAGCCGGGGTATTCGGCTGTTTTGTCTTTATCAATGGGGTTTTCCATTTGTGTAAAAGTAACACAAAAACAACTGAATTGTTCTTTGCTTGTCCCAACTGAAAGGCAAAAAACCGACATAGGTTCATGCCAAAAAATTATTCTCGTACTTTGTAACATGAAAAAGAATAAGAAGTTAGATCAGAAAGTATCTTTTTTTGATATCCTCAACCTATTTAAGGCACATCCTACCCGCATATTTACAATTCAAGAAATTGCCGGCTCTTTGGGTATAGAAACTAATGGCAACACCGGTTCACTCATGCTGGTGCTCGACCGGATGACGGAGGACCATGTTCTTGATGAAACCGAAAAAGGATCCTACAGGCTTCGCACCAAACAACGCCAATTGCCCGAAGGAATTATAGAAATTACTCAAAGTGGTATTGGATTTGTTACATTAAAGGACAGCACAACACAAAAAGATGTTTATATTCAGGCAGGACAAACACAGAATGCGCTTACCGGCGACAAAGTGCGGGTAGAGCTTCATAAAAAAAAGCCCGGAAGCAGACCTGAGGGGAAAGTAACAGAGATACTTGAGAGAGCCAGAACTCGCTTTGTGGGAAGTCTAAAGCAACATCATGGCGACTGGTTTCTTATTCCTGACAACGCCCGCATTCCATTCGATTTTCGCATTAAAAAAGATGCCCTAATCAAACAAGTGAAGGAAGGAATCAAAGCCCAGGTTGAAGTTGTCAACTGGAACGATGATGGAGGATTTCCGCTTGCTGTTGTGATTAAAGTACTGGGCGAACCCGGCTTGCACTCTACAGAGATGCATGCCATTATTGCGGAATATGGTTTCACAGAGGAGTTTCCGCAAGAAGTAATTCGTCAGTCGGAAGAGATTCCCTCCGTTATTTCTTCCGATGAAATTAAAAAAAGAAGGGACTTCAGACCGATAAGCACCTTCACGATAGATCCGGCAGATGCAAAAGACTTTGATGATGCACTCTCGGTTGATATTCAGCAAAACGGGGATGTAGAGGTTGGTATTCACATTGCAGATGTAACGCATTATGTGATACCAACTACGGAACTCGATGCAGAAGCCTATAGACGCGCAACATCGGTATATCTGGTGGATCGCACCATTCCAATGCTACCCGAACGACTAAGCAATGGATTGTGCTCACTGAGGCCCAAAGAAGACAAACTTTGCTTTTCGGCTGTATTTGTACTTACTAAGAATGCTGAAATAAAATCGGAATGGTATGGCCGCACCATCATCCATAGTGACAGACGATTTACATATGAAGAGGCACAAGAAATTATTGAAACAGGAAGAGGCGATTTCGCCAATGAATTGGCGCTGCTTCATCAACTTTCCAAAACCATGCGTAAGCAAAGGAGCAGAAAAGGAGCCATCTCTTTTGAGAAAAAGGAAGTAAAATTCAGACTTGATAACAGTGGGAAACCTACTGGAGTGATTATCAAAGAAGCGAAAGATTCAAATAAACTCATTGAAGATTTTATGCTTCTCGCAAATAGAAAAGTAGCAGAAACAGTAGGCCTGGGTATTCGTGAACAAAAGCCTTCAGCCAATGGCAAAGCATTTGTTTACAGGATTCATGACAAACCAAACGATGAAAAGATGTTTCAATTTTCCAAGTTTATGAAAAAACTCGGATACAAACTTTCTACCGGTCAGGCAAGCGAGACATCCCAATCACTGAATAAACTCCTTGGGGAAGTTAAGGGAAAAAAGGAAAGTAACCTGGTTGAGCAACTGGCTGTTCGAGCCATGGCAAAGGCCATCTATTCAGTAAATAACATAGGCCATTATGGTTTGGCTTTTGAACATTACACCCATTTTACTTCACCTATCAGAAGATATCCAGACATGATGGTGCATCGATTACTGCAACTGTATCTCGACCATCATCATCACAAAACATCGAAAGGGAACCACAATGAAAAATGGCCCGATATCGCCTCTCTCACCCAATGGTGCAAGCACTCATCAGATATGGAGAAGCAGGCATCCGATGCAGAAAGAGCCAGTATCAAATACAAACAAGTGGAGTTTATGATGGACAAAACCGGTATTCCATTTAAAGCAGTCATCAGTGGATTTAATGAATATGGCATGTTTGCCGAAATAGAAGAAAATCTGTGCGAAGGAATGATCAGATTTCGGGAAATCAGTTTTGATTATCTCGTGTATGACGAGAACAATTATTGTGCAACGGGTAAACGCAGCAAAAAAACCTATCGTCTTGGAGATGAAATCATCGTGGAGGTAAAGAAAGCGGACTTAAATAAAAAGCAATTGGATTTTACTCTGATACATCAAAATGAATACAAAGGATTGTCGTAATAGAGCAGTTGAAATTCAGTTAAAGAAATTAACTCAGTTTGATCCGCATCAACTTTTCTGAAAGATTGGTGGGTTTCATCTCCCTCTCGAGGGAATCGAACTCTCCTTGTGAGTAAATCTCAGGTTGAAATCCCTTTCTTAAAAAAATGATTTGATGACACACTTCACGAAGGGTAGAGAAAATATGTGAGGATAGAAGGACAAGCTTGTTCAAATCACGCAACTTAAGGATTAATTCATTGAGTAGGATATTGCTTTCAATATCAAGGCCATTGTATGGCTCGTCAAGAATAAAGACCTTGTTTTGCTGAAGCAGGATTGCTGTTAAGGCAAGTTTCTTTTTCATTCCTGTAGAATAATTGGATGCATATTGATTTAGAGGAAGACCGAAAATATTGTTATTCTCATTTACTTCCACATGCACATTCCTGGCTTCGCACAGGAGATTGATATACTCCTTGCCTGTTATCTTGGCAGGGAAAAAAGGTTCAGTAAGCAGAAGACCGAGATGATTCTTCAGTGGAAGGAGCTCACTTTGGATGTTTCCTTCATAAGATTCAAGTCCTGCTATGCATCGAAAAAAACTGGTTTTACCGGCTCCATTTTCTCCGACAACACCATAAATGTTGCCTTCAGAAAAAGAGATGTCCAATTCATTCAGAACAAGGTTGTTGCCATAACTCAATGAGAGTTTTTCAATCTTTATCATCGAGTAAGGATTTTAGATTTTGTTTAGCTCTTAGGTAGAAAAATGGCATGACACCGATAACAAGAGGAGGAAAATAAACACAAAGCGAGAGTAAAATGTATTCAGGAATATTCATCTCTTGCGGGAAGCTGGCATATTTTATCATGATGATGGCACTTAATAAGCATCCTCCTACCAGCAAAAAAGTCAGTAGCAACTGATACTCCGATGGATAAAAACATAAGAGGAGAAAAGTCAGGGGAAACAACAATAAAAAAAGATTTTTAATGGCCAGGTTAGTCTTGCGCCATAGAAACCCGTTGGGAGACTCCGGAAAAATCCATATTAGATATTCATTCTCTGGCTTAAAATAATACCCCATTACTGTAAAAATAATCAAGCCCATTGAAAAAAGACCAAGATTCATGTTGTTCTCAAGGATGGCAATTAAAGTGAGAATAAGAGTGAGAATAAACACCGGAAAAGTTTTTCGAAAGCCTATTATATATTCGAAGACACCGGCCGCAAAGGGAACAGGGAATGAGAAATGTGTATTTATTTTATAGGAAAACAAAGCCATTGCTGAGCCAGCCAATAAAAGCACGATTGCCTCTTGATAAGCATTGAAAAAAATTAAAACAAGTGCAAAGGGAATACATAATACAGTGTTTTCGAATAGTCGAATCAGCTTTTTAATTTGGGCTCCATAAACAATAAGAAGAAACTCATTCCGCGTGACATTCGATAATGGAGCGATCATCCCCAATGAGAAAACAACAAATGCATAAGATGCATAAGCAAAAGAGGAGAAAAACGCGTTCGCTAAAAATACCAAACCAAAAATTCCGAACAAATAAACCACCAATGGATGAATGCCGGCGTCTCTCAATTTTCGGTTAAACAACCGTAACTGCAAAAGAAAATAAGATTTGATTTTTCGCATTAGTTGCGGCAATGTGCAAATGTGATAAATAATTTTTTCAGGTTTCCGCTTTTCATGTTAATTAAAACAAATTGTTATTGGTCGCACCGATACAGGAAAACTGATTGGTGCTGGCATTTATTCTTTTTTGTTCCTGAGCTCGTATCTGTAAAAGACTCTGCCCAATTCTTGCATAAAGGGAAATCCAATGCTTTTGTATTCATATTTCCCATCATTCACTACCTCATCTTTGTTCACATAAATAACCACACTCAGAAAAAATGCAATGTTGCGTTCTTTGTTCTCAATGTATGCACAATCGGAAAGATTGCCATAAGATTGCCCAACAATATTGTAAATTCTAACTGAGTCACTGTTTATTCGTCCATGGGTATCGCCGTAGAACAAATACTTTTTATAACTGTCTTCATACACCGAATCAGGATAAAGCGGATTACTGCTTTCACGGGGCCACATGCCCATGTAAGTGCGCAAAAAATGAAGCTGAGATTGACTGAGATCAAACCTTTGACTTGGTTTTACGGATTCAGGAATCATAATGGCTTTTACCATTCCATCGATATCCTCGAGCGGAGCATAATTCATCTTTGAAAAATTCTTGGGTCGCTTTATTTTCTTGGCGGACTCATTCATGTGGTATTTCCCAAGCTGAGGATATTTAAGCGGATGTTTAAGAGGCATGAATGGCTGTTGGAGATTTTGTCTGAAAAGAGTGTCCCTTTGGGGAGAAAAAAAATAAACCGGATTAACCATGGCATTCGCAAGTGGGGTGCATTCAGCGTCGAACCGATGTACAATTCTTGTCTTTGGATATCCCATCCTATTCAATCTTTCCTGCAAAAATGCGGGGCTACACCACTCATATAATCTGCTGTAACTAAAATTATCGCTTACCAGAAGCATCCGCCGGATGTAATGTGCAATGCTGGGAAACCTATCCTTTATGTTGGTGGAATCCCATTCAATCCTTCGCTGACAAATACCTGCACTATCATTACACATAGCCGTTTCTTCATTGACCTGAAAAGACGCAAGAGTATTGAGTTTTTCCAGTGCAATAGCAGAAACAGGAAGCTTGACAAGGCTTGCAGGATAGAAATAGGGATTCCCTGGTGCTCTGTAGACATATTTTGTAAGCACAGGAATTCCATTCCCGGATTTTTCAACATGTGTATAAATGATTTGCAAATGATACTTTTCGGGATGCTTGGCCACCAAACCCAGAGAATCACGGTTTTCTGCCAGAATTCTTAGGATCATCGGGGCATTTTCGGCGTACATCGGTGGCTGAAAAGAATAGATGAAAAAGAGAGTTAAAAAAAACGGACCGGCAGTTTTCAACATGACAATACCAAGGTACCACAAATGTATTTACCTTTAAAGCCATTCTGCATGAACTGGCTATATCATCTGGGTAGATACTACATTCTAATCCGCAGGACTTTCAAAAAACCTGAAAAGGGTCGTGTATTCTGGCAACAACTTGTTAGAGAAATGGACTCATTGGGCATTGGCAGCCTGGGAATAGTTTCCATCATTTCGATTTTTATGGGTGCTGTTATTTGCATTCAATCAGCTTTTGGATTTGAGAGCCCATGGATTCCGCTGTATGCTGTGGGACTTTCAACCCGCGACATCATCATCCTTGAATTCTCACCCACGGTTGTTTGCCTTATTCTGGCAGGAAAAGTAGGATCCAACATTGCAGGAGAAATTGGTACAATGAGGGTAACCGAACAAATAGATGCCTTGGAAATCATGGGTATTAATTCGAGTTGCTACCTGATTCTTCCAAAAATAACAGCAGCAATCATTCTTTTTCCCTTTCTGATTATCATATCAATGTTCCTGGGATTGTTGGGAGGTTATGTCGTTGGCGTGGCGGCCAAGGCTGTTACCTCCTATGAATATATCTATGGAATCACCTGGGATTTCAGGCCGTTTAATGTATTTTATGCCATTTTCAAAACCTATATTTTTTCTTTCATCATCACTTCGGTATCCGCCTATCATGGTTATTTTACGCAAGGGGGAGCATTGGAAGTTGGTCGCTCATCAACCAAAGCAGTAGTATATTCCAGTATCCTTATTCTGTTGTTTAATGTAATCATCACACAAATTTTGTTGTCATGATTGAAGTAAAAAATCTTAACAAAACATTTGGCAACAATCCGGTAATTAAAAACATCAGCCATAACTTTGAACAGGGCAAGGTGAATTTGATTATCGGTCAGAGCGGCAGCGGAAAAACCGTGCTGAGTAAACTGATGGTTGGTTTAATCAAACCCGACTCAGGTGAAGTGTACTTTGATGGAAGAGAATTTATCGGACTCCATTTTGAGGCCCGTAAGGAAATCCGTCAACAGATTGGCATGCTTTTTCAGGGGGCGGCACTTTTTGACTCCCTTACCGTTGAAGAAAATATAATGTTTCCGCTCGAGATGTTTACACAGATGAGTAAAAGTGAAAACTGGACAGGGTAAATTTTTGTCTGAACCGTGTAAATCTTCAGCGCGCAAATCACCTCTACCCTTCTGAGCTGAGTGGAGGGATGAAAAAACGAGTGGGCATTGCAAGGGCTATTTCCATGAATCCAAAATATTTGTTTTGTGATGAACCAAACTCAGGACTTGACCCTCTCACTTCTATTCTGATTGATCGTTTGATCAAAGAAATCACAGAAGAATTCAATACCACTACCATCACCATTACCCATGATATGAACAGTGTGATTGAAATTGGCGATAACATCCTGTTTATTTACAAGGGTGAGAAATGGTGGACTGGAAATAAGTCAGAAGTTCTGAAATCCAACAACCAGGAGTTGAATGATTTTGTATATGCCTCCAAATTCATGAAAAAGGTGAGGGCAGCAATGTAGATAAAACTGCCAATTTGTATATTGGCATCAATATTGTTTTATCTTATGATAATTCAGCAGTCCGCTGTAAAATCAATAAACATCACCTAACATACAGAAGCACACAAAGCAATCAGGTGACAATTTGGCGTAATTATGCACATACCGGAATATTCAGATACCCCTATGGGATTTTCAGGAATCAGTGAGGAAGAAACCGAACTAATACCACTTCTTTCCAATGAAGAAGAGGATCAGATGAACCAGGAAAAGATTCCTGATATTTTACCGATTTTATCATTAAGAAATACCGTTCTATTCCCCGGAGTGGTCATTCCAATTACAGTGGGGCGCGACAAATCCATCAACCTAATCAAGGATGCCAACAAGGCGGATAAGATTGTAGGGGTTGTGTCACAAAAAGATGACAAACAGGAAGATCCTGCTTTTGAAGAATTAAACACGGTTGGAACGGTTGCTGTGGTATTAAAAATGTTTCGTATGCCCGATGGAAATACCACTGTAATCATTCAGGGCAAACGCCGGTTTAAGATGCAGGAAATGGTGCAGAAAGATCCTTATTTCAAAGCCCGTGTAGTAGCCTTTCCTGACATCACACCCGAAGCAGGAGATAAGGAGTTTGACGCATTGGTCTCATCACTTAAAGATACCTCCCTCAACATTATTCAGAATTCACCCAATATTCCTTCTGAAGCTGCCTTTGCCATCAAGAACAT
>Ga0068872_10001478_pt1 | contig 18948 bp, 13 predicted proteins | sample NOAtaG_7_FD_66441 | JGI IMG/M metagenome (GOLD analysis project Ga0068872, IMG submission 66441) | Freshwater lake microbial communities from Lake Erie, under a cyanobacterial bloom - NOAA_Erie_Diel1S_2200h metaG | ecosystem: Environmental > Aquatic > Freshwater > Lake | place: USA: Ohio, Lake...
ATCCTCCTCAAGTTTCAAGCCTTCATGCGCGAGCAGGACAGCACCAAAGACCGCGATTTTTTGGAAAGAAACGGACGTCTGGTCTTTTTGGCTTTTATCAAACCCATCATCAATGGCTCGGGCTTCGACTTTAAAGAGCCACAAATTTCGGAAGAACGGCGCCTGAATGTAGTCATCACCTACCTCCAACACAAATACATCAATGGCACAGCGGGACTGCCTTTCTGGCAAACCCAGCAACAATTTGAAAAAGCTATTTCCAATCTCCATCACTAATCCATATATTTGACTTGTTGCGATGGGATCAGCATCCGGTAAAAATAGCTCTTTTTAGCCCACGCCGACCCATAGCAACAAGTCTATTAAAACAACAATCATGAAAAAACTGATTTTTTTATTGTCCTTGCTGCCCTGTTTATCCTCTGCCCAGGAGGTGAAAACCACACCGGTGGAAAACGGTGTTCGTATTGATTTCCATTCCAGCATAATGAACGAAAACAGGACCATCTGGATCAGGGTTCCGGCATCTTATCATGAAGAACAGGTGAACCAATCCTACCCTGTGATGTATGTACTCGATGGAAAGTCAGCCTTTTTTCCTGTTACCGGCGTGGTGAGTTTCATGAGTGAAAAGGAACATGTGAACCATCAGATTCCCGAAATGATTGTTGTGGGTGTGGATACGGAAAATAGATTCCGGGATCTCACCCCCAATCACTCCACCATGCAACCCAATGGTGAAGAGGCTAAGACTCCTGAACAGAAACTCATGATGGAAGAAAGTGGTGGAGGTGAACTCTTTCTGAAATTCATGCAGGAGGAGGTAATCGCCTATGTAGAGAAAAATTACCGGACACTTCCTTATAGATTATATGTTGGACATTCCCTGGGCGGACTCACCACCAGCTATACCTTCTTGAAATATCCAGGCTTATTCAATGCCGCCATCGCTATAGACCCAAGTTTATGGTGGGATGGCGCCCGTTATGTAAAGGAGGCACCTGCCCTTATAGAAAACATGCCTGCCGACCAAATGAAAAGATATTATGTCAGTGTGATAGATAGCGGAGCCCAGGCCGGTCGGATGAAATTTCACTTCAATGCCATTCTGGATCTTGGAAAGTCCATGGAAGGCTTCGAATCAAAAAAACTGAAGTACAAGGTTGACAATATCCTGAACACCAATCATTCATCCATACCCCTCCTGAGCTGGTATAACGGACTCCTCTTTATCTTTGAAGGATATCACAAATACCACTTTGATTTCCTGCAGGATCCGGATCAGATTGAAGCCCATTTTAAGGGACTTGAATCCACCATCGGTTTGAAAATGCATCCGCCAGCGGATATTTTTGAAATCCTGGTTCATTACCTTACTTCTCCCAACCGGTTTCCTGATCCTGTCAAGGCGAGAAAAGTGCTGGATATGGCGTTGAAATATTATCCCAACGTAGCATACTTTCAACAAAAATTCAGGGAACTCGATACCTCTCAAACCAGCATAACCAAGGTACGACAGTACCGCAAGCAGCACGAAAGAGAGATCATCAGCGAATATTTCCATCTATTGTCTATACCCAACCATGCCCTGGATAAGATCAATATCGACAAGAATGCCGTACTGATCGAAAATATGCTGAAAAAACGCGGCATCAAAACAAAACTGCTCGAGTCAAAAACACCCAATACCCCCAAAGCGGTGTATGGTGAAGTCCTGGTGCCCGATGCAGAACTCACTATTGTCTTTTATGCCCATTACGATGGCCAGCCGGTGAATCCTGAAAAATGGCATCCTGCTGTCAAACCCTATCAACCCGTGCTGTTGAGCCGTTCCATTGAACAGGGTGGTAAGCCGATTGGCTTCCCTGCTGTTGGGCAAACGTTCGACCCTGAATGGCGGATTTCCTGCAGAAGTAGTTCAGATGACAAGGCCGGTGTGATGGCCATCATCAATGCCTATGATGCGCTTGTACAATCAGGTGTAAAACTGAAACATAACATCAAATTCTTTTTTGAAGGTGAAGAAGAGATTGGCTCCTTGCATCTTGGCGAGATCCTTGAAAAAAACAAGGACCTGCTGAAAGCTGATCTCTGGCTAATTGCCGATGGTCCGGTGCACCAGTCGGGCTTGCCCATGATTGATTTTGGGGTAAGGGGAGATGTCAACGTGGACCTCACGGTGTATGGCCCCAAGCGGCCCCTCCACAGTGGCCACTATGGCAACTGGGCCCCAAACCCTTGTATGATGCTGTCCAGGCTGCTGGCCAGTATGAAAGATGATGCAGGTAATGTAGTGATTAAAGGATATTATGACGATGTAATCCCTTTCACGGCATCAGAAAAGAAAGCTTTCGATGAAATCCCTTCCGTTGATCAGCAGATGAAAATGGAATTGGGGATCAATCAACCTGAAGGAAATGGTAAGAGCTTGTTTGAAACTTATGAAAAGCCATCCCTCAACATCAATGGCATCCGGTGTGCGGACGCAGGTGATCAGGCGAGTAATGTCATTGCCACGGAAGCGAAAGCTACGCTGGATCTGCGACAAGTATTGGGAACCGACTATCTGAAGCAGGTGGAATTATTGCGGAGGCATATTGTCGGGCAAGGCTATCTTGTACTGGATCGTGAGCCAACAGATGAAGAGAGAAGGAACAATCCCCGGATTGCACAGTTGAATGTGGTGCAGGGAGGATACAATGCCCAAAGGACTCCCCTTGATCTCCCTGTTTCACAGCGCGTAATTAAAGCCGTAAGAGGTGCAACGGACAAAAAGCTCGTCCTGGAGCCTACCTCAGGGGGAAGCCTTCCTTTGTATTTGTTTGAACAACATCTCCATACAAAAGTGATTAACCTGTGCCTTGTCAATCACGACAACAACCAGCATTCTGAGAACGAGAATGTTCGCCTTCAAAATTTATGGGATGCTATTGAACAACTTGCTGCCATCATGGTGATGGATTGAGTCTTCTCCCTTAAGTTTACATCCTAAAATTTAAAAAAATGACACTTATTCCAGTAGAACGCACAACCGCTTCGCGGATCGGACAAGTTGACTTCAACAATCTTGATTTTGGCCTTCATATGTCTGATCACATCCTGGTCGCAGAGTATTCGAACGGACAATGGGGGGCCGCCCGGATAAAGCCTTACGGCACGATGGAATTCTATCCGGCTATGATGGCGCTGCATTATGGTCAGTCGGTATTTGAAGGCATGAAAGCTTTCCGAATGGAAAATGGTGACATCTCCGTTTTTCGTGCGGCCACGCACCTGGAGCGTTTCAATCGTTCGCTCGAAAGAATGTGTATGCCAACCGTTCCAGCCTCTTTATTCCTGGATGGCTTGTTCGAATTGATCAGGACCGATCAGGACTGGGTTTCCGGAAATCCGGGTTGCTCCTTGTATCTGAGGCCATTCTGTTTTGCCTCAGAAGCAAGATTGAAGATCAAGGTGGCGGAAAAATATCATTTCATTATCCTGACCAGTCCGGCAGGTCCATATTACACGAAGCCTTATCGCTTAAAAGTTGAAACAGAATATACCAGAACGGTGGAAGGTGGAACAGGTTTTGCAAAATGTGCTGGAAATTACGGCAGCAGCTATTATCCGATGCAGCTGGCTTTCCAGGAAGGCTACGACCAGGTTTTGTGGACGGACGGGAAGGAGCATAAGTATATAGACGAAGTCGGTATGATGAATGTGATGTTCATGATTGATGGCGTGCTGACCACACCAAAACTGAATACCGCTATTCTCAGTGGGGTCACACGGGATTCTGTGCTTACGCTTGCCAAAGACATGGGTGTGCGCACAGAGGAACGCCGCATTTCTGTGGAAGAAATCGAGACAAACCTCAAGCAAGGCCGGATCTCAGAAGCATTTGGAACCGGGACTGCTGCTGTCGTCGCCCCTATCACCACGATCAATATTTCAGGAACGGATCATCAGATCCCGGAACCTACGCCGTCCTCTTTCCAATCAAAAGTGAAAAATTTGCTGAGCGATATGCGCACGGGTCGTGCAGCAGATATCCATGGCTGGAACCATATCATTCAAATCTGAGTATATCAATGATCCAACCAAAGCCTGCTATGAATAATTTTAGTGCTTTGGGGATCATGCATTTTTCTTTTGGCTATTAAAAAACGCATAGTGTGCGGGATCACTTAATTCGGCAAGTAGTTCGGGAAAATCATGGGCAAAATCTTCGTTCCAAATTATAGTAAGCTCCGCTTTTTGACTCACCTTACGAAGCGGAATAATGGTCAAGGGTAAATTGAGCCCCTGTATCGAATTTTCCGGCTCCAGACAAACCCCCATCCCATTCTCTACCAATTTGAAGGCAGTGCCTGCCGAGCTCGTCGTGTGGGTTATATTAGGCGTGAATCCTGCATCGAGGCAGATGGATTTCATGATTTCCAAGTGATTGGAGCCATCTTCGAGTGGGGGAAAAATAAATTCTTCATTGGCGAATACCGAAAACTCACGGTAATTCTCCTCCGTAACCGGGTGGTTTTTGGGAAGCAGGATGACAAAATCACACGAAGTCAGTTTTTTACCAAAAAGGTTGGGCGGAATGATTGGATTGGTCGAAAATCCAAGATCGAGTTGCTTCGTTTGCAGCCCTTTGAATTGGCCTTCATTGTTGACTTCCTTAAGCACAAAGCATATTCCAGGTCTCGATTTACGGATTTTATTCAGGACTTCAGGTAAAATAGATTGCTTTATCGAATGGGTAAATCCTATCCTGATTTCAACCTGGCCTTTTGCTATCTGGCAAGCCTTATGATGGATTAGGTCAAATTGCAATAGGAGTTTCTCCATTTCCATTGTGAAATATTCACCCGCAGGTGTTAGCTCGACTTTACGCTTATGTCGCTTGAACAGTTGAACGCCGAGTTCTTCTTCAAGGGTGCTGATTTGCCGGCTAAGCGCAGGTTGCACAATACGGGCTTCCTCTGCAGTTTTGGTAAAGTGTAACCGCTTTGCAAGGATAAGGGCATTTCTAATTTGTTGTATATTCATTAATGCAAATATGCTATTATTTAATCAAAATTAAGTATTTTTTGCTATTAATTTATTGACATATTTTTGATTCTGAACAACCAATAAAATTTCTAAAACCGAAGAGGTAGAAATTCCAAAAATTGTTTTGCACGCAATCTTTAGGACGATATCGCTTTAAAACCCATCAATTCAATGCAACTCATGAAAGATGCGGTTCTGGAAAACCTTTTAACTGCACTTGATAAAGAGGCGGTATTGACTGGCGAGGCACTTACTGGCAGGTATGCACATATCTGGAAGATGGATATTCCGTTGGAAGCTAAAGCACTACTGCTACCCACAACGACAGCAGAGGTATCTACGATTTGCCGGATTTGCTATGAACATAATCAACCGATCGTCATCCAGGGTGGACTTACGGGATTGGTTGGAGGGACAGAATCACAGGCTACTGATATCGTAATCAGCTTAGAGCGGATGAATCGAATAGAGGAAATTGATACACTTTGTCGGACGATGACCGTCGAAGCTGGGTGCATATTAGAATCCATTCACCGGGCTGCTGATGCCCATGAATTATTTTTCCCATTGAATTTTGGGGCGAAAGGCTCTGCTCAAATTGGCGGTTGTATCGCCACGAATGCCGGTGGTTTGCGCGTCAAGCGATTTGGTATGACCAGAAATTTAATATTGGGATTGGAAGTAGTCCTTGCAGACGGAAGGATCATCAACTCCTTAAAGAAAATCATCAAGAATAATTCCGGCTACAACCTCAATCAACTGTTTATTGGTTCGGAAGGTACGCTTGGGATTATCACGCGGGCTACACTCAAATTAGAAGAGAAATTGGTTAACCGGATCAGTGTTTTTGTAGGACTGGCGCATTTCGATGATGCAATTCGTCTCCTGCGTTTTTGTGATGCGAAATTCTCGGGCTTGCTGAGTGCTTATGAAATTTTGTGGGCAAATACCTTTGCGGTACTTGCGTCGAAATACAAATCTATTTTTAGCGATAAACATAATTACTACGTGCTGTTGGAAGTGCTAGACAACCATTCTCAATTATTTAAAGACCACGTTTATACCGTTTTTGAGGAAGCAGTTGAAAAAAATCTGATTCAGGATGCCGTGTTTGCCCATTCTGCACAAGACCATGCATTATTTTGGAGCATACGCGAAGATGTGGAAGTCCTCAACGCAGAATCCAAATATCAACAGCATTTTGATGTGAGTGTTCCGATTAATCAGATGAACGGGTATGTGGAACAAGTGAACAGCGAACTTGCCAAAGTAGAAGCGATTGAGCACGTATTTTGTTTTGGACACCTGGCAGATGGCAACCTGCATTTTATTGTCGGCAAAAATACCGCCGACGCATCCCTGAAATCACTTGTCAACCAAATCATTTATGCCCCATTGAGGGCCATTAACGGCTCCATTTCCGCCGAACATGGTATCGGTTTGGAAAAGAAGCAATGGTTGAGCCTTTGCCGGACGGAGGAAGAAATTGAGTTGATAAAAAAAATTAAAGATGGATTAGACCCCAAACACTTATTGAATGCAGGTAAAATAATTGATTAAATTAAATATTTCAGCAATGAGGCCAGCACGATTGTTTTTCTACTTATGCTTAGTTCTTGCCCCTAATATTTGCGTGTATGCACAGGAGTTCCCTGTAGATGAAAAACTAAAAGGCATTGATTCGACGATTCATAAAATCCTAAAGGATTGGAATGTACCCGGTTGTGGGGTGGGTATTGTCATGAAGGATAAGCTGGTTTTTGCAAAAGGGTACGGTTATCGCGACTTAGAAAACAAATTGCCCATTACGCCCAATACACTTTTTCAGATTGCCTCAAATACCAAACTCTTTACAGCTACGGCAATCGGATTTCTCGTTGAAGAGGGAAAATTAGAATGGGATAAGCCTGTAAAGAAATATGTCCCCCAGATTGAATTTTATAATAATGAATTAAATACCCATGTCACCATGAGAGATATGCTCTCTCATAGAACAGGCATTTCAAGGCACGACAATATTTGGGCAGGTTCAGATTTTACACGCCAACAACTTTTTGAAAGACTTAAATATCTTGAGCCGAGTATTCCGTTCCGACAGGGGTTTCTCTACAATAATTTGATGTACGCTGCATCCGGACAGATAGTAGAACTCTTGTCTGGTAAAACCTGGGAGCAGTATGTCACCGATAAGATTTTTACGCCCTTGAATATGGTTAATTCTACTTTCTCCGTGGAAGAGGCGAAAAAGCAGGTAGAGCTTGCCTTACCTTACTATGAAAAGAGGGAAAATGGCACATTGCAGCTACAACCGTTTTTTACTGTTTCACCTGGAGTAGGTCCTGCAGGCTCAATCATATCTAATATTAATGACCTTTCCAAATGGCTAATCGCACAAATACATGGCGGTAAGTACCTCGATAAACAAGTAATTCCCCAGCGCGTGATTAAAGAAACCTTACAACCGGCAAGTTTATCCGCAACGGTTCCTGATAAGTATTTTGAGAACCTCAATTCGATGTATGGCATGGGGCGAGCCACCTCAAGCTATAAAGGACATTATAAGACCGAGCACGGTGGTTCAACGGGTGGAATATATTCCTACATCACCTTTTTACCGGCAGATAGTATTGGCATTATTGTATTTAGTAACGCCGCCCATTCACGACCGCTCCCGTCAATGATAACGAATATTATTGTTGATAAACTCCTTGATTTGGAAGTTACTCCCTGGGATGAGCGAGAATTAAAAGACTACCTGAAAATGAAGGCGATGAACCAGGAAATGCGCAAAAAACCAGATGCTGACCGTGTATTGAATACAAAACCATCACATCCACTGGCAGATTATATTGGCAATTATGAAGATGCTGCTTATGGCGTTATGGAAATTCAGGAGGTTGGGGGCAATCTGCAGTTTACTTTTAACAACAAAACACTGCCCCTTCAGCACTACCACTACGATAGATTTGTATCGGCGGATCATGAAATCTATGGAAAATGGTCCCTTTTATTTGGTACAGATGCGCAGGGGGCCGTTCAAAATATACGGGTAAGCCTTGATGAAAAAGAGGTCGTTTTTTCAAGGAAAGCGGATGCCAAACTTTCTAATACAGCATTTCTCAAGAACTTGGAAGGAACTTATGAGTCCAGCGCGACGACTTTGAATTTTGTGTTAAGTGGTGGGGAGTTACTGATTACTTCATCACCCCCTCAACATCTTGAGCCTTTCAAAAACGCTATTTTCAGGATTCGTGAATTTTCTGACCGGACCATAGAGTTCATTATGGATAAAGCGGATGTCGCTACGGGTCTTATATTAACAAGTGGCGGCAAGGCGGTTGTATTTACAAAAAAGAAATAGTATAGACAATTAAATTTGTAAAAATGAAACGCAAAATAACAGTCCTCCTTTTCATTGCTTTGCTCAATGGCTTTTCTTTTTCACTTTTTGCCCAATCATCTGTCCTTTATGATGTTGTGCTATCGGGTGGACGGGTGATAGACCCCGAAACTAAGCTCGATGCCATCAGAAATGTGGGTATCCTCAACAACCGCATCGCCCAAATTAGTTCTGAACCTTTAAACGGGAAAGAAACCATCAATGCAAGTGGCCTGGTAGTAGCACCAGGCTTTATTGACCCACATGTTCACGGCTTGACTAATCAGGAACAGGAATATCAACTGCATGATGGCATTACAACTGCTTTGGAATTAGAGATAGGTGTACCGTTTTTGGAAGAATGGTATGCTTCCCGACAATCAAAGGCTCTTGTTAATTATGGGGCAAGTGCCAATTGGGGGTTTGCAAGAATGCAGGCTATGGAAAAATATCAACAGGAACTACTTGAATTGAAGCAAGATATAGCCAGTGGTAGTCCGCATACATCAATGGTTGGTTTGGGTATTTCCTATGACAATACACTGGATAAAGCACAGCTTCAAAATATGCTCCAAAATATCAAATCTGAATTAGCAGCAGGTGGTATTGGTATTGGTGTTTTTATTGGATATGTACCCGGCGCAAACACTGAAGAAATTTTTCGGGTATATCAATTGGCCGGGGAGATGCAGGCAACAATTTTTAGCCATGTACGAGAACCCAATCTCACTGCTGTTCAGCAAGCGATCTCAGATGCCGTTCTGACCAATGCTCCTTTGCATCTTGTCCATATCAACAGTATGACTTTGGCGCAAATCCAATTAGGCATCGAAATGGTGCAAACTGCACAAAAAAGAGGATTTAATATCACAACGGAAATGTATCCCTACACGGCTGCTGCCACAGGAATATCCACCAATATGTTTTCTGATGGCTGGCAACAACGTGTAGGTATATCCTATGAAGACCTTCAATGGGTCGCTACGGGTGAAAGACTTACCAAAGAAACCTTTGAAAAATATCGAAAGACAAAAGGGGCGGTAATTTTACACATGATGAAGCCCGAATGGATAAAGGCCGGCATTGTAATGGAGGGGGTGATGATCGGTTCAGACGGAGGTGCTTATGCCCCTTTGACGCACCCACGCACGGCAGGTACTTATGCACGGGTGCTGGGTAAATACGTCAGAGAAGACAAAGTATTAGATCTGCCCACTGCCATCGAGAAAATGACCCTTTTACCTGCTAAAATGCTTGAAAAGGTAGTTCCCATGATGCGCTTCAAAGGAAGGATACAAGTAGGGGCTGATGCCGACATTACCATTTTTAATCCCAACACCGTCATTGATAAAGCGACTTTCGAGGAAGGCCTGAAATTCTCCGAAGGCATAGCGTATGTGATGGTAAACGGAAGTTTTATCTTAAAGAATGGGGAAACTGTAAAAAATGTTTTTCCGGGACAGCCCATCTATGGGAAGTTTAAGCAATAGACTTGTTGCGATGGGTCAGCGTGGTGGGAAAAAGACCTGTTTTTTACCGCATGCGCATCCCATCACAACAAGTCGAATAGCACCCGCTCGCTATTTTTAACGAAATAATGGATTAAGTATGCCTATATCAAAAGAAATCATGGAACAATGGGGTGGGGAAACATTAATCACCCATTTAGACAAAGAAACACAGTCCATCGTATTAATTGGTATTCATTCCTCCCAAATAGGACCCGCAGCTGGAGGATTGCGGATGAAAAAGTATAAGAATCTGGAAGATGCCGTAACAGATGTTCTGAATCTGTCTCAGGCCATGACCTCCAAATTTGCCATGGCAAACATGAAATGGGGTGGTGGCAAAACGGTGGTATATCTGACACGCGATCTTGATACAACTGAGCGTGAACAGTTTTTTATGCGCTTTGGAGAAATATTGCAAAGCCTTCAAGGTCGCTATTATGTCGGTCCTGATGTCGGCACTTCGTCTGAAGATATGGATATTATCTACAAAACAGGCAAGCCTTTTGTTTTTTCAAGGACGGTCAAAGCAGGTGGTGCGGGTTCATCTTCTGTTCCGACAGCCTATGGCGTTTATGCAGGGATAAAAACAACCTGCAAATTTCTTTTTGGCACAGAGCGTCTGGAGGGCAGAACGATTTTTATACAAGGGCTTGGGAACGTAGGGCAGATTTTATTAAAAATACTTCTAAAAGAAAATGCACGGGTCATTTTTACGGATACAAACCCGGAATTGGTGGATAGGATGTTAAAAGAAGAACCCACAGTCCAATTTCTGCCCCCGGATAAAAGCTATGATGTAGCATGTGATATTTTCGCCCCTTGTGCGCATGGTGCTATACTCAACGCCACTACGATTAACCAATTGAAATGTAAAGGCATCGTGGGTGCTGCCAACAATCAATTGAGTGAGCCGGAAGATGCTGAAAGATTGAAAATCAGGGGAATTCTCTATGCACCCGATTATATGGTCAACTTAGGCGGTGCTATGGGCATAACGGCTATTGAAGCAGAAGGGGTCCCGGAAGAGGAGAGTATTGAAAATGTACAAAAAACCATTTCAGAGACCTTAGCGGAAATATATATCAACGCAAAAAGTGCTGATACGACTACAGTAGAGGCAGCCATGAAAATCACCCAAAAAAGGTTAGAAAAATACTTACCTAACAAAATTGGAATCTGAATATTTTAAAGATTTAAATAATTAAAATATGAAAGAAAATACGACCGGCAATTGGAAAACCGAAGAGCGCGCCGAGCTTTTTTTGAGTAAAATATTGCAGAAAGCATACACAGAATGCCCACATGCTCAAATTTTCGCTGACCACCTGCGCAATGAAATTGCAATAAGGCTCCGCGATATTCTCGACCATATTACCTTCTCTAATCCGGATTTAATTCCTGAGCTGGAAGCGCATGGCTGGGCCACCGAAGGAAATTCAGGTATTTATCGCAACGAATCAGGCATATTTCCAGCTTTTGTTTACAAGGAAGGCACTCGCAAAGTCGCTTTCAAGGTTGAATTTATAGATGATTTTCTAAAAGCCAATAATCTTCAGCGGGAAGTACTTGGACAAGCGGGTAGTCAGTTGCGGATGGCAGAAATATTTAACGGAAAAGGAACGGCTTTTTGGGCAGTAGAAAGACATGGGACAAGATCTTTTTCCATTGAAAAACAATCGGAGGAAATAATTGAACAGGCACAATTTCACCAACACATTTTCAGGACAAGGCAACGCTTGTTTGATGATGTGGTAGAGGGGCTTGAGCACACCGAAAAATTAGTCCATGCGGCAGTTGAAGCCCTTGGTGCAGATTGGGCGTGCGACCTCTTTTTACGGGCCGAACGGGAATACTGGATGTCAAGAAATCGGGCGGGCAGGGTTCAAAAAGAACGCCAGGACAAATTGGGTATGGGTTGGGCAAATCAAGATCACCACACCTTTGACAGTTCCCGGCAATATTTCTATCATACCATTCGTATCCTGGAAAAATTGGGCTTTGAATGTCGGGAACTCTTTTATGCAGGTGCAGGCGCGGGATGGGGGTCACAGATATTGGAGCAACCTGTTTTGCAATCGGTCATTTTTGCAGATATTGACCTGGCACCTGAAGAACTGGATATTGATTTCGCGCATGATCCGAATATCAAGCCACTCTATCCTTATCGTCGCGCCGGACTTTGGTGTGCTATGCACGGTGAAAGCATCCTGGAAGCGGGTCTCAATCACCTGGAATGTATGTATGATTCCAGGCGGTTCAATGAAATTTTTGCCCAACTAAACATCGAGATGATGCAACCGTTTTCGGATTTTCCGCACCTGTATCAAGCCTTGACAGTGGGAGAATGGTGGTCGGTTGACCCAAAAAGAATTGCAATTTTAGAGGCAGAAGGTCATATTTCAAAAGAAGCAGCCGAAGATTTTAGGAAAAATGGGGCTATTGGCTCACATTTCGAAAACCTGGAACGCAACAATGGATTTAAAGGGTTCAATCAGCCGGGGATTGATGATGTATTGAGGGTGATTGACCCGCGTAAACAATTATTGGGCAGTTAAAACGAGCCAGAAAAATAAATGGTACTTTAAGGTTTTATCAAATCCATAATATCTATGCATAAATGAATAAAGCAATTGTTTTGACTAATGGCCTATTTTTGAAAATTAATGCCAAAACGGCCCATGGACTTGTCAGAGGAACAGAAAGATTCGAGATTATTGGTGTTGTGGATGGTAAAGAAACTGCCGGAAAAGATGCCGGGGAATTATTAGATGGTAAAAAACGGAATATTCCTGTTTTCTCAGATTTAGAAACAGCTATACATGAGCTGCCGACGATCAATTTTCTGATTATCGGTGTGGCAACTTTAGGCGGTGTTTTGCCCTCTGATATGCTCGAAATCGTCAGAAAAGCTATCCAAAACAACATTTCGATTGTCAATGGCCTACATGAATATCTTTCCGAAAAAGAAGAAATTGTTTCGCTTGCCAAAGAAAATAAGGTAGAGTTGATAGATATCAGGAAACCAAAATCCGTGAAAGATTTACATTTTTGGACAGGCGAAATTTGGACCGTTAAAGCACCTGTCATTGCCGTTTTGGGTATGGATTGTGCAACGGGCAAACGCACCACAGCAAGAATGATTCGAGAAGCATGCCAAAAAGAGGGGTTCAATGCTCAGATGATTTTTACAGGGCAAACGGGCTGGCTTCAAGGTGGAAAATACGGATTTATCTTTGATTCTACCCTGAATGACTTTGTTTCCGGCGAGATAGAACACGCCATTGTGCGCTGTTGGAAAGAAACAAGCGCAGATTTTATCTTACTCGAGGGGCAATCCTCTCTCAGAAATCCGAGTGGCCCCTGTGGCTTTGAATTTTTGATTTCCGGTAATGCCAAGCACGTGATACTGGTCCATGCTCCTAAAAGACAATACTTCGACGACGAAGCACATTTCGGCAAAATTCCAAGCGTAGAATCAGAAATTGACCTTATTTCAAGATTGGGTTCAAAGGTCATTGGATTGGCTTTAAATACGCAGGGCTGTTCCGTTGAAGAAAGTAAATTTTATCAAGCGCACTATGAGAACCTACTCAATATTCCGGTATTATTGCCAATTGAGGAAGGCGTCGAGAAAATAATTCTAACTTTAAAGACACTGAGGCCATGAAAATTCTTGAAATAAGGGCTTATCTGAAAAAACTTAGCCTGACGAAGCCATATACCATTGCCTATGATACCATGACGGATGTGGAGCTTGTTTTTCTTGAAATGACACTCGAAAACGGCATCGTTGGCATTGGTTCTGCAAGTCCGGCAGAAGCGGTAATCGGCGAGAATTCACAACAAACGTATCGCAATCTTCAATCCGATTTTGTTCAAAATCTGGTCGGCAGGGATATCCGCCATTTTCAGCAAATTATTTTTGAAGCACAGCAATATTTCCCACTTTTGGCTGGCACTCAAGCCGCCATTGACATTGCCCTGCATGACGCCTTTTGTAAGTTTATAGATATTCCGGTGGTTGATTTTTACGGTCAAAAAATTTCTTCCCTCCCAACTTCCGTCACTATCGGCATAATGGATGTCAACGAAACCCTTGAAGAAGCGCGTAATTTTGAACAATTAGGATTTAAAATTTTAAAAGTCAAAACGGGCTTAGATATTGACACAGATATTGAGCGGATCGTAAAACTGCGCGAGGTATTTAACAATCGCCTTAAAATCAGGGTGGACGCTAATCAGGGATATTCAATCAATGATTTATTGAAGTTTTTTAAAGCTACCAAAGACCTGGATATTGAATTGATCGAACAGCCCATTTTGGTCGGAAAAGAAGCTGAGCTGGATGCTCTGGACGAAGATATTAGAAAAGCGATTGCCGGCGACGAATCGTTGAAAAATGCAAAATATGCCATTCAATTTGCCAACACCAAAACCTTTGGAATTTATAATATTAAACTGATGAAGTGTGGTGGAATTGTGGGCGCAAAAGAAATTGCAAGCGTTGCTCAGCATGTGGGCATTGATTTGTTTTGGGGTTGCAACGATGAAAGTATAGTGAGTATCACAGCGGCATTGCACGCAGCATACAGTTGTCCCAATACAAAATATATTGATTTAGATGGAAGTTTTGATTTAGCAGAGGATCTAGTGAAAAATGGTTTCTCGCTTGAGGATGGTTACATGAAAATGAATAAAAAAGCAGGTTTTGGTTTTGAGAAAATATAAATCACTATTCAATAAATGAACAAACTTGTTGCAAGAATTGGGTTACGGTCGGCAATTGTTTTGGTTGTCAGCGTTATTGTGGGTTCGGGAGTATTCAAGAAAATTGCTCCTATGTCAGCTGAGCTTGGTTCGCCCATTTTGGTGCTTACCTGCTGGGTTTTGGCAGGGCTTATCAGCTTAGCAGGGGCTTTATCTACGGCTGAAATGGCTGGGATGTTTCCGGATTCCGGTGGGGAATATCAATATTTCCAAAGAATTTACGGTCGTTTTTTTGCATTTCTGTATGGTTGGGGAAACTTTACCGTCATGAAATCGGCTGCCATTGCTGCATTGGCTTATATTTTTGCTCAATCGTTCAATAGCTTTATTCCACTGCCCCAGGCTTCGACTGATTTTTTTCTTTTTCAAAACTATGGAGTCAAGTTTTTAGCCTCTCTCCTTATTATTACTTTAAGTTTTTTGAATTACCGGGGCATCACTTTTGCCGAAAGGTTGAGTACATTGCTTGCTTCTTTGATGATACTGTCCGTTTTATCCATCATCATTTGGGGCTTTTTCTCCGGAAAAGGGAGTATGCATAATCTAACAAGCCGTAGTGTTCATTTCGATTTTAATGTATTGGAAGGTTTCGGCTTACTCAAAGCGATGACCATAGCCAGTTTGGGCGCATTTTGGGGATATGAAGGCTGGAATCAAATTGGTTACATAGGCGAAGAGGTAAAAAACCCGAAGAAAAACCTTCCTTTGGCCTTAGGTATCGGGACGCTCATCGTAATCGTGATATATGTTTTGTTAAACACCGTTTTTGCCTATATCTTTCCGATTGACTACCTTATTTCATTGAATAGCGAACCCAATAAGATTGCTGCGGTTGAAGTGGCTAATAAAATTTGGGGTGGTTTTGGAGGAATTTTCGTTGCTTGTTTAATCATGGCGACCACACTCAATTCTACGAATAGTTCCACGCTATTGACAGCGAGAATTCTGTATGCGATGGCAAGAGATGGCCAATTTTTCAAAAGTGCAAATGCTATTCATCCTAAATTTCAAACCCCACATAAAGCTATTTTCATTCAAGCTACATGGGCAAGTCTTTTAGTTTGGTCGGGGTCATTCGACCTACTCACGAATATGCTGGTTTTCGCTGCTTTCATTTTTTACGGTGCAACAGCCCTGGGTGTTATCATTCTTCGCGTAAAAGAGCCCGACATTCCTCGCACGTACAGGGTGATTGGTTATCCGTTTGTGCCCGTTATTTTCCTGTTATGCAGCCTGGTTTTATTGATCATTACCACGGTAAACCAACCGAGAGAAGCACTTTTAGGACTTGGTTTAATCGCTACCGGTATTCCATTTTACTGGTATTGGCGAAGGAAATAGTCAGTGCAAAAATGTGATTACCCATGCAATGAATATCGGAGCTGCGATGGCAATCAAAGATTGCCGCGCAGCTCCTGCTCACGCTCCAAAGCTTCAAACAACGCTTTGAAATTCCCTGCGCCAAAGGATTTTGCACCTTTTCGCTGAATGATTTCATAGAAGAGCGTCGGGCGATCTTCTACCGGCTTGGTAAATATTTGTAGCAAATAGCCTTCATCATCTCTGTCCACCAGGATCCCTAATTTCTGTAAGGGAGCTATATCTTCATCAATAGGACCGATTCTGTTCAGCAGCTCATCATAATAGGTGCCGGGAATGGAAAGAAACTCTACACCCCTGTTTTTTAATTGCGATACCGTTTCAATGATATTCTCCGTTGCAATAGCAATATGCTGAACACCTGCTCCATTATAGAAATCAAGATACTCTTCCACCTGCGATTTTTTCTTTCCTGCGGCAGGCTCGTTGATGGGGAATTTCACATACCCATTCCCATTGCTCATCACTTTGCTCATCAGTGCTGAATACTCCGTTGAAATCTGCTTGTCGTCAAAAGTGAGTATGTTTTTGAATCCCAACACATCTTCATAAAACTTAACCCAGGTATTCATCTGATTCCATCCCACATTCCCTACACAGTGATCAACGTGTTTCAGTCCAACTTCCGAAGGTGCGTAAGTGGATTGCCATGATTCGAATCCGGGTAAAAATAGTCCCTTGTAATTACGTCGCTCTACAAACAAATGAACCGTATCCCCGTAAATATGAATGCCGCTCATGACAATTTCCCCCGAAGCATCTTCGGTAACAACAGGTTGCAAGTAGGGTTTTGCACCACGCCTGGTGGTTTGTTCAAATGCATCTCTTGCATCACTTACCGTCAATGCGATTGCTTTGACACCATCCCCATGCAGGTCCACATGCTTAGCGACGGATGAATCAGGTTTCAATGCAGTGGTCAGTACCAGTGTGACTTTCTGCTGCCTCAACACATACGATACTTTCTCTTTGTCTCCTGTTTCTGGTCCACTGTATGCCAAACTCTGGTAACCAAAGGCAGTCTTGTAATAATGTGCAGCCTGCTTTGCATTGCCAACATATAATTCAATGAAATCAGTTCCCAACAAGGGTAAAAAATCTTGATGCGCTCCAGTATTGCTCATACTCAATAAACTTTAAAAATATTATTCGATGTTAAACTGCCAGCTTTTGTGATAATTATCATCTTCAATGCGCAGCGCTTCGTCTGTCAGCATCAGTGGGCGAAAAGGATCGATCATTACCGCTAATTCATCGGTCTTTTCCTTGCCAATAGATTTTTCCACGCTGCCTGGATGCGGACCGTGAGGGATCCCGCCTGGATGCAAGGTGATTTGCCCTTGCACAACAGATTTTCTGCTCATGAAATCACCATCCACATAGTACAATACTTCATCACTGTCAACATTGCTGTGGTTGTATGGAGCTGGAATGGATTGCGGGTGGTAATCGTACTTTCTCGGCACAAATGAACAAACCACAAAATTCTTTCCCTGGAATGTTTGATGTACAGGTGGCGGCTGATGCACGCGTCCGGTGATAGGCTCAAAATCGTGTATCGAAAACGCCCATGGATAATGATAGCCATCCCAGCCGATGAAATCAAATGGATGGGTACCATACGTGTAAGGATAGATCAGCCCCTCTTTTTTAATTTTGATGACAAAATCACCTGCCAGGTCATGTGTTTCCAAATTGGAAGGGCGCACGATATCTCTTTCACAATATGGAGCATGTTCCATCAATTGACCAAATTCATTCAGATATCTTTTAGGGAATCGAATGGGGCTGAAACTCTCAATGATGAAAAGCCGATTGTCTTCTTGATCAAAAGTCATTTGATAAATGGTTCCTCTCGGAATAACCACATAATCCCCATATTTAAATTGAATCTTACCGAATCCGGTTTTCAATTCACCTGAACCTTTATGTATAAAGATGATTTCGTCTGCCTGACTATTCTTGTAAAAATAATCAGTCATTGATTTTTTGGGGGCAGCCAGTGAAATATGCAAATCAGCATTTACCAAAACCGGCTTTCTGCTTTCCAGAAAATCATTTTCAGGCTTTATATTGAAGCCAAGCAGACTGGTGTGCTTGAGGTGTTTTTCCCTTGCGATCTTTGGTTCCACAGAATAAGGTTCTCCCAGAGATTTTACAATAGTGGGGGGGTGGGCGTGATAAACCAAAGAATACATACCGGAAAAACCCTCCGTTGAAACCAATTCTTCCGCGTAAAGGTTACCGTCAGGTTTCCTGAAAATGGTATGTCTTTTGTGGGGTATTGAACCCAGTGTGTGATAGATGGGCATGACAATCTATTTATGGTCGTTCTGTGATGCAAACCCGGAACTGACCAATGATATTTTTCAAACGATTTTACTAAAATATTTGAATCTGATGGATATTTGCCTGCTTCAGGGAAATTTTTGATACATTTGTTCTATTGCATTTTCGGCTTATTTTAAATTAGTGGTCACGCACTATACACAACCACGATAGGCTCAAAAATACAATTTTTTTATAAATCAATTTAATTGATTGCCACATTTTTATTAACCAAAAAACGCTGGCAGTTTAATATTTATAATGAATGAAATTAGTTAGTTATCTAAAGAATAAGGAACAAAGCCTCGGCGTAATTGTTCGGGAAAAATTATATAATCTTGCTTCGATGGAAGCAAATTTTCCTTCCGACATTCTTACATTTTTAGATCATGGAGAACCAGCGATGCAATCACTGCGCGAAAAAACGGCGCAGCTGATCAACGGCGAAATAACCGTACCGCCTGAAAGCGATTTTCAGCTCATAGCTCCTGTTCCCCATCCGAGGTCCTGCAGAGATGGATATGCATTTCGTCAGCATGTCGCGGCTGCAAG
>Ga0068872_10001480_pt1 | contig 18932 bp, 14 predicted proteins | sample NOAtaG_7_FD_66441 | JGI IMG/M metagenome (GOLD analysis project Ga0068872, IMG submission 66441) | Freshwater lake microbial communities from Lake Erie, under a cyanobacterial bloom - NOAA_Erie_Diel1S_2200h metaG | ecosystem: Environmental > Aquatic > Freshwater > Lake | place: USA: Ohio, Lake...
CCGCTGGCCGGCGCCTTCCAGGCGATGAACGCGCTGGCCGCGCTCGGCCTCGCCTGCGGCTCGGGCGCGGAGCCGCGCTGGGCCGCGCAGGCGCTCGCCAGCCTCGCCGGCGTGCCGGGCCGGCTGCAGCGCGCCGCGACCTCGCGCGAGGGCGCGGCCGTCTATGTCGACTACGCGCACAAGCCCGAGGCGCTGCGCACGCTCCTCGCCACGCTGCGCCCGCATGCGCGGCGCGAGCTCGTGGTGGTGTTCGGCTGCGGCGGCGAGCGCGATCCCGGCAAGCGCCCGATGATGGGCGAGATCGCCGCGCGCCTCGCCGACCGCGTCTACGTCACCGACGACAACCCGCGCGGCGAGCCGCCCGCGGCGATCCGCCGCCAGGTCCTCGACGCCTGCCCCGGCGCCACCGAGGTGGCCTCGCGCCGCGAGGCGATCTTCCGCGCCGTCGCGTCGCTGCGCCGCGGCGACGTGCTCGTGGTCGCCGGCAAGGGGCACGAGCGCGGCCAGGTCGAGGCCGGCGTCACGCACCCGTTCGACGACGTGGAGGTGGCGCGCGCGGCCGTCGCCGCCGATGGCGGCGAGGCGGAGCCGAGGCCATGAGCGCCCCGCTCTGGACCAGCGCCGAGGCGGAGGCCGCGACCGGCGGCGCGGGCAGCCGCGCGTGGCGCGCCACCGGCCTGTCGATCGACAGCCGCTCCGTGGCGCCGGGCGATCTTTTCGTCGCGCTGCGCGGCGAGACGCATGACGGGCACGACCATGTCGCCGCCGCCCTCGCCGCGGGCGCGTCCGCCGCGATCGTCTCGCGGCTTCCGGACGGCCTGCCGCCGGGCGCGGCGCTGCTGCGCGTGCCGGACACGTTCGAGTCCCTCGTGCGCCTCGCCACGGCCGCGCGCGCGCGGGCGGGCGCCACGCGCTCGGTCGCCGTCACGGGCAGCGCCGGCAAGACCAGCACCAAGGACGCGCTGCGCCACGTGCTCTCCGCGCAGGCGCCGACGCATGGCGCGGCGGCAAGCTTCAACAACCACGTGGGCGTCCCGGTCACGCTCGCGCGCCTGCCCCGCGACGCCGCCTACGCGGTCTACGAGGTCGGCATGAACCACGCGGGCGAGATCGCGCCGCTCGTGCGCATGGTCCGGCCGCATGTCGCCGTGGTGACCACCGTCTCGCACGCGCATAGCGGCAACTTCGCCGACGGCATCGACGGCGTCGCGCGCGCCAAGGCCGAGGTCTTCGCCGCCGGCGGCGAGGCCGCGATCGTCAACCGGGACGTCGCGCAGCATGGCGTGCTCGCCGACGAGGCGCGGCGGCGCGGCTTCGCGCGCGTCCTCGGCTTCGGCGAGCACCCGCGGGCGGAGTTCAGGCTCGCGGCGACGCGGCCCGAAGGCGGCGGCATCGCCGTCGACGCCGAGATCGAGGGACGGCGGCTCTCCTACCTCGTCGGCGCGCCTGGGCGGCACTGGGCGATGAACTCGCTGGCAGTGCTCGCCGCCGCGCGCGCGCTCGGCGCCGACATGGAGGCCGCGGCGGCGTCCCTCGCCACGGTCGCGGCGCCGAAGGGACGCGGCCAGCAGCGCCACCTCGGCCCGCCCGGGAGGCGCTTCCTGCTCCTCGACGAATCCTACAACGCCAACCCGGCCTCGATGCGCGCGGCGCTCGACGTCGTCGCGGGCCTCGCGCCCGGGCCCGGCGGCCGCCGGATCGCCGTGCTCGGCGACATGCTCGAGCTCGGCGCGGAGGCCGACGCGCTGCATGCGGGCCTCGCGGCCCCGGTCGAGGCGGCCGCGATCGACCTCGCCTTCACCTGCGGCACGCACATGCGCCGGCTGCACGAGGCCCTGCCCGCGCGGCTGCGCGGCGCGCACGCACCCGATTCCGCGTCGCTCGCGGCCATGGTCGCCGCGGAGATGCGCGGCGGCGACGTGGTCGTCGTCAAGGGATCGCTCGGCAGCCGCATGCAGCGCGTGGTCGACGCGCTCGACGCGCTCGACGCCGGCCGCGCGACGGCCTGAAGGAAGGACAGGATGCTCCACTGGCTCTCCCTGCAGTTCTCCGACCAGGTCGGACCGCTCAACCTCTTCCGCTACATCACCTTCCGCTCGGGCGGCGCGGTCGTCACCGCGCTGCTGGTGAGCTTCGTCTTCGGGCCCGGGATCATCCGCTGGCTCAAGTCGCGCCAGCCCGGCGCGACCGTGCGCGAGGACACGCCCGAGACGCATCTCGCCAAGAAGGGCACGCCGACCATGGGAGGCGTGCTGATCCTGCTCGCCGTGGCCGTGTCGACGCTGCTCTGGGCCGACCTGCGCAATGGCTACGTCTGGGCCGTGCTGATGGTGACCTGCGGCTTCGGCCTGATCGGCTTCTACGACGACTACCGCAAGCTGACGCGTCGCGGGCGCGGCATCAGCGCGCGCACGAAGTTCGCGCTGCAGGTCCTGCTGGGGCTGCTCGCGGCGTCCTGGATCGTATGGGTCATGCCCGAGCGCGACTCCCTCTCCACCTCCCTCGCCATGCCCTTCTTCAAGACCGTCCTGCTCGACCTCGGGATCGGCTTCTACGTCTTCGCCGCCTTCGTGATGGTCGGCGCGTCGAATGCCGTGAACCTGACCGACGGGCTCGACGGGCTCGCCATCGTGCCGGTCGCGATCGCGGCCGCCTGCTTCGCCGCCTTCGCCTACGTCGTCGGCAACGTCGTGTTCTCGAACTACCTGCTGATCCACTACGTGCCGGGGAGCGGAGAGCTCACCGTCCTGTGCGCCGCCATCGTCGGCGCGGCCCTCGGGTTCCTGTGGTTCAACGCGCCGCCGGCCATGGTCTTCATGGGCGACACGGGCTCGCTGTCGATGGGCGGCGCGCTCGGCGCGATCGCCGTGGTGACCAAGCACGAGATCGTGCTGGCGATCGTCGGCGGGCTCTTCGTCGTCGAGACCGTCTCGGTCATCGTCCAGGTCGCCTCGTTCAAGCTCACGGGCAAGCGCGTGTTCATGATGGCGCCGCTCCACCACCACTTCGAGAAGAAGGGATGGAAGGAGCCGACGATCGTCATCAGGTTCTGGATCATCGCGATGATCCTGGCGCTTGCCGGCCTTTCCACCCTGAAGCTGAGGTGACGATGGCCCCCGTCCCCGTCGGCTGCTTCGCGGGCGCCCGGGTCGTGGTGCTCGGGCTCGGGAGGTCCGGCATCGCCGCGGCCGAGGCGCTGCGCGCGGGCGGGGCCGAGGTCCTGGCCTGGGACGACGGCGAGGCGGCGCGCGCGGCGGCCGCGGCGCGCGGCATCGCCTGCGCCGATCCCGCGTCCGCCGACTGGTCGACGCTGCGCGCGCTGGTGATCAGCCCGGGCATCCCGCACCTCCACCCCGCGCCGCACCCGCTCGCGGCCCGCGCCCGCGCGGCGGGCGTCGAGGTCATCGGGGACATCGAGCTCCTCGCGCGCAGCGCAGCGCCCGCGCGATGGATCGGCATCACCGGGACCAACGGCAAGTCGACGACGACCGCGCTGGTCGGCCATGTCCTGGCCCATGCCGGGCTCGCCTGCGCCGTCGGCGGCAACATCGGCGTTCCCGCGCTCTCGCTGCCGCGGCAGGACGCGGACGGCACCTACGTGCTCGAGATGTCGAGCTACCAGCTCGAGCTCTGCCCCTCGGCGCGCTTCGACGTCGCGGTGCTGCTCAACGTCACGCCCGACCACCTGGACCGCCATGGCGGCATGGAGGGCTACGTCGCCGCGAAGCTGCGCATCTTCGACGCGGGCGGCGGCTGCGGCCTCGCCATCGTCGGGGTCGACGACCCGACCTGCGAGGCGATCGCCGACAGGCTTTCGCGCGAGCCGGGCCGCCGGGTCGTGCGCGTCTCCGCCACGCGGCGCCTCGCGCACGGCGTCTCCTGCGCCGGCGGGATCCTCGTCGACGCCATGTCCGGCGCGCCGGAGGAGGTCGCCGACCTGCGCGGCGTCGCGACGCTGCCCGGCCAGCACAACTGGCAGAACGCCGCCGCGGCCCATGCCGCCTGCCGCGCCGCCGGCGTCCCGGCCGCGCGCATCGCCGCCGCGCTCGCGACCTATCCCGGCCTGCCGCACCGGCAGGAGATCGCCGGCGCGGCGCGCGGCGTGACGTTCGTGAACGACAGCAAGGCCACCAACGCGGATGCGGCGGCGAAGGCGCTCGGCTGCTACGACGCGATCTGGTGGATCGCCGGCGGCATCGAGAAGGAAGGCGGCATCGCGCCGCTCGCGCCGTTCTTCGCGCGCATCCGCAAGGCCTACCTCATCGGCAAGGCCGCGCCGGGCTTCGCGCGGACCCTCGCCGCGGCCGGCGTCGCGCACGAGGTCTCCGCGACGCTGGAGCGCGCCGTCGAGCACGCCGCGCGCGACGCCGCTGCGTCGACCGACGAGAGGCGCGTCGTCCTGCTCTCTCCGGCCTGCGCCTCCTTCGACCAGTTCAGGGACTTCGAGGCGCGCGGCGCGCGCTTCCGCGCCCTCGTCGCGGCGCTCGTCGCCGGGGAGCGCGCGGCATGAACGCCGGCTTCGGTCGCGCCGACAACTCCCTCGTCGCCCGCTGGTGGTGGACGATCGACCGCTGGTCGCTCGCCGCCCTGATGGCGATCATCGGCATCGGCGCCATCCTGACCATGGCCGCCACGCCGCCGGTCGCGGACAAGCTCGGCCTCGACGCCTTCCACTTCGTGCGGCGGCAGTTCTTCCTCCTGCCGATCGGCGTCGCGATCATCCTCGTCGTCTCGCTGCTCGACCTGTCGACCATCCGGCGCATCGCTGCGGCGGTCCTCGTGGTCTCCGTCGTCCTGCTGGCGGTCACGCTCGTCGCGGGGTCGGAGATCAAGGGCGCGCGGCGCTGGATCAACCTGCCCGGCTTCTCGCTGCAGCCATCCGAGTTCGTCAAGCCGAGCTTCGCGGTGATCTGCGCCTGGCTGCTGTCGCTGCAGCGCCGCCAGACGGGCGTGCCGGGCGACTTCATCGCCTTCAGCATCTATGCCGTGATCATCCTGCTGCTCGCGAAGCAGCCCGACATCGGCATGTCGGTGGTGGTGTCGACGATCTGGTTCTCGCAGTACATCGTCGCGGGCCTCCGCCTCGCCGGGATGGCGATGCTCTTCGCCGCCTTCGGCGCCCTCGGCGTGGCGGCCTACGTGCTCGGGCCCGCGATCGGGCTCGGCCACTTCACGAGCCGCGTCGACCGCTTCCTCGACCCGTCCTCGGGCGACACCTACCAGGTGACGCGCTCGCTCGAGGCGTTCTCGAACGGCGGCTTCGCGGGCCAGGGCCCGGGCGAGGGCCGCGTGAAGACGCACCTGCCCGACGCGCATTCCGACTTCATCTTCGCCGTCGTCGGCGAGGAGTTCGGCCTCGTCGCCTGCCTGCTGATCCTCGCGCTCTTCGCCTTCGTCGTTCTGCGCGGCTTCGTGCGGCTGCTCGGCGAGCACAGCCTCTTCGCCGTCCTCGCCACCACCGGCCTGCTCGTGCAGTTCGGGCTGCAGGCGATCATCAACATGGGATCGACGCTGCACATCCTCCCGACAAAGGGCATGACGCTGCCCTTCATCTCCTATGGCGGCTCGTCGCTCCTGGCGCTGTCGCTGGGCATGGGCTTCATGCTCGCGCTCACGCGCAAGCGCTACGGGCCGGGAGAAGGCGAATGAGCGCCAGGCTCGCGGTTCTCGCCGCCGGGGGTACCGGCGGCCACCTCTTCCCGGCGGAGGCGCTCGCCGGCGCCCTGCGCGCGCGCGGATGGCGCGTCGCCCTGGTCGCCGACGACGCGACGCGGACGATCGACGGCGCCGAGGTCCATGGCCTCGGCCTGCGCCGCATGGGCAGCGGCAGGCTCTCGCGCCTCCTCGGCCTCGCCAGCGTCGCCGCGGCCGTGCCGCGCGCGGCCGCGCTCCTGCGCCGCCTGCGTCCCGCGATCGCCATCGGCTTCGGCGGCTACCCCTGCGTGCCGACGCTCGTCGCCGCCTCGCGCGCCGGCATCCCGACGCTGGTCCACGAGCAGAACGCGGTGCTCGGCCGGGCCAACCGCCTGCTCGGCCGCTTCGTCGCGCGCATCGCCACGTCCTTCCCCGCGACCGACCGCCTTCCCGCCGGCGTCCCCTGGGGCTTCGTCGGCAACCCGGTGCGCGAGCCCGTGCGCGCGCTGCGCGGCGCGCCCTACGACGTCGCGCCGCGCGATGGCCGCTTCCGCCTCCTCGTCCTCGGCGGCAGCCAGGGCGCGCGCGTCTTCTCCGACCTCGTCCCCGCCGCCGCGGCGGCCCTGCCCGATGGCCTCCGCGCGCGGATCGCGATCGCGCAGCAGGCGCGCGCGGAGGACGCGGAGCGCGCGCGCGCGGCCTATCTCGCCGCCGGCGTCGAGGCCGAGGTGGCGCCCTTCTTCGCCGATGTCGGCCAGCGCATAGCGGCCAGCCAGCTGGTGCTGTGCCGCTCCGGCGCATCGACCTGCGCCGAGCTCGCCTGCATCGGCAGGCCCGCGCTCCTCGTGCCCTACCCGCACGCGATGGACGACCACCAGTCCGCGAACGCGCGCGCGCTCGAGCGCGCCGGCGGCGCATGGATGGCGCCGCAGGACAGGCTCCAGCCGGCGGACCTCGCCGCACGCATGGCGGCCTGGATGGACGACCCCGCCCCGCTCGCGGCGGCGGCGGCGGCGATGGCGGCGGCGGGCAGGCCCGACGCGGCGGAGCGCCTCGCGGACGAGGTGGACGCGCTGGCGGCGACGCGCGGCGCTGGACAGGAGAAGGCGGCATGAGGGCTCTCCCGATCGAGATCGGCGTGATCCATTTCGTCGGGATCGGCGGCATCGGCATGTCCGGGATCGCCGAGATCCTGCGCAACCTCGGCTACCAGGTCCAGGGCTCGGACCTCGCCGAGAACGCGAACGTCAAGCGGCTCGCGGCGCTGGGCGTGAAGACGATGATCGGGCACCGGCCGGAGAACCTCGGCGAGGCCGGCGTCGTCGTCGTCTCGAGCGCCGTGAAGCCGGACAATCCCGAGCTGCGCGCGGCGCGCGAGCGGCACCTGCCCGTGGTCCGGCGGGCGGAGATGCTCGCGGAGCTGATGCGCCTCAAGTGGTCGATCGCGGTCGGCGGCACGCACGGCAAGACGACCACGACCTCGATGTGCGCCGCGATGCTCGACGCGGCCGGCCTCGATCCGACGGTCATCAACGGCGGCATCATCAACGCCTACGGCACGAACGCGCGGCTCGGCGCGGGCGACTGGATGGTGGTCGAGTCCGACGAGTCCGACGGCAGCTTCACCAAGCTCCCCGCGACCATCGCGGTGGTGACCAACATCGACCCCGAGCACCTCGACTTCTGGGGCGACTTCGACGCCCTGCGCCGCGGCTTCCGCGCTTTCGTCTCGAACATCCCCTTCTACGGCTTCGCGGTCTGCTGCATCGACCACCCGGAGGTGCAGGCGCTGATCGGCCAGGTCCAGGATCGGCGCATCGTCACCTACGGCCTGTCGCCGCAGGCCGAGGTCCGCGCGACGGGGCTCAAGCTCTCCGCCGCGGGGGCGCGCTTCGAGGCCGTGGTCACCGACCGCGCCGGCAACGTCCGCACCATCCCCGACCTGCACCTGCCGCTGGTCGGCGAGCACAACGTGCAGAACGCGCTCGCGGCGATCGCCGTCGCGCTGGAGATGGGCATCGACGCCGGCTCGATCCGCCGCGCGCTGGCCGCGATCCGCGGCGTCAAGCGCCGCTTCACGCGCACGGGCGAGGGCGCGGGCCTCGTCGTCATCGACGACTACGGCCACCATCCGGTCGAGATCGCGGCCGTCCTCAAGGCCGCGCGCAGCGCGACGCAGGCCGGGGTCGTCGCCGTCGTCCAGCCCCATCGCTACTCGCGGCTCAAGAACCTGTTCCAGGACTTCTGCGCCTGCTTCAACGACGCCGACGCCGTGATCGTCGCCGACGTCTACGCCGCCGGCGAGTCGCCGATCGAGGGCGCGAGCCGCGACGCGCTGGTCGAGGGCCTGCGTGCCCACGGCCATCGCAAGGTCGTCGCCCTCGAGGATCCCGCCATGCTCGCCGAGCGGGTGCTCGAGGTGGCGCGCCCCGGCGACCTCGTGGTCTGCCTCGGCGCCGGCTCGATCAGCGGCTGGGCGCAGGCCCTTCCGGCCGAGCTCGCCGCGAAGGGCAAGCCCCCCGCGGGACGCAGGCCATGATGGCCGCCGCCGTGGCCAGCGGCCGCCTCCTCGACAGGCTGCCCGCCGTCCGCGGCCGGCTCTCCGCGAACGCCCCGCTGGCGCCCGTGACCTGGTTCAGGGTCGGCGGCGCGGCCGAGGTCCTCTTCCGGCCTGCCGATGCGGAAGACCTCGCCGCCTTCATCGCGGCGAAGCCGGCGGACGTGCCGCTGACCGTCATCGGGGTCGGCTCGAACCTGCTGGTGCGCGACGGCGGCGTGCCGGGCGTGGTCGTGCGGCTCGGTCGCGGCTTCGCGGGAATCGAGGCGCGCGACGGGGCCGTCGCCTGCGGCGCGGCGGCGCTCGACCTCAACGTCGCGCTCTTCGCGCGCGACGCCAGCCTCGCCGGGCTCGAGTTCCTCTCCGGCATCCCCGGGACGATCGGCGGCGCGCTGCGCATGAACGCCGGCGCCTATGGCCGCGAGGTCTCCGACGTGCTCGTCGATGCGGAGGCGATCGACCCGGCGGGCGCGCGGCGCGTCCTGCCGGCGCGGGAGCTCGGCCTGTCCTACCGCCATTGCGCCCTGCCCGAGGACTGGATCTTCACGGCCGCGCGGCTGCGCGCGGCACCCGGCGACCAAGCGGCCATCCAGGCCCGCATCGCCGAGATCCAGGCCGCGCGGGAGTCTTCGCAGCCGATACGCACGCGCACGGGCGGGTCGACCTTCGCGAACCCGGCCGATCCGCGCGCCGGCGGGCGCAAGGCATGGGAGCTCATCGACCTCGCCGGATGCCGCGGCCTGCGGCGCGGTGGCGCGCAGGTCTCGGAGAAGCACTGCAACTTCCTCATCAACGCGGACGGCGCGACGGCGCAGGACATCGAGGATCTCGGCGAGGAGGTACGCGCGCGCGTGGCCGAGCGCTTCGGCGTCACTTTGCGCTGGGAGATCAGGCGAATCGGTTTACGTTCGATTCCCGTTTCCGGTTCCGGGTCATGAAGCGGCGCATTCTCGTTCTCATGGGTGGCGTCTCGCGCGAGCGCGAGGTCAGCCTCGTTTCAGGCGCCGCGGCGGCCGAGGCGCTGCGCAGCGCGGGGCATGACGTGCGCACGCACGACCTGTCGCGCGACGTGGGCGCGCTCGTGCAGGAGATCGAGGCGCACCGCCCCGACGTCGTCTTCAATTCCCTGCACGGCAGGTTCGGCGAGGATGGCTGCGTCCAGGGACTGCTCGAGCTGATGGGGATCCCCTACACGCATTCCGGCGTGCGCGCCTCGGCGATCGCCATGGACAAGCCGGCGACGAAGCGCGCGGTCGAGCAGGCCGGGATCCGCACGCCCCGCGGCCGGGTCGTGCGGCGCGACGATTTCGCGCTGGGCGACCCGCTGCCCCGCCCCTTCATCGTCAAGCCCGTCGCCGAGGGCTCCACCATCGGCGTGCGCGTCGTCGCCGAGGGCGACAACCGCGACTGGTCCGCGGACTGGTCCTACGGGGACGAGGCGCTGGTCGAGGAATACATCCCCGGACGCGAGCTCACCGTCGGCATCATGGGCGAGCGCGCCCTCGCGGTGACGGAGATCCGCTTCGAGGGGGCGGCCTTCGACTACACCGCCAAGTACACCAGCGGCCACGCGAGCCACCTGCTGCCCGCCCCCGTGCCGCCCGAGGTCTACGACGCGGCGATGGACGCGGCGCTGGTCGCGCATCGCGCGCTCGGCTGCGACGGCATCTCGCGCAGCGACTTCCGCTACGACGACCGCCGCCCCGGCGCCGAGGGCCTGTTCTTCCTCGAGCTCAACACCCAGCCGGGCTTCACCCCGCTGTCCCTCGTGCCCGAGCAGGCCAGCCACCTCGGCATCGGCTTCGCGCCCCTGTGCGAATGGCTCGTCGGGAGGGCGCGATGCCACGCATGAGCCCGATCGCCCGGCTGGCAGGCGCCGCCCCGCGGCTCGGCGGCGCGCGGCGCCCCGTCGTCCGCCGGCGCATCGCGCGCTTCGGCTGGCTGCGCTCCCGCCGCGTCGCGATCGCGGCGGCGTGCATCGGCGCGATCGCCCTCGCCATCGCCGGCCTCGGCGCCCTGCACCGCATGGGCGTGCACGAGGCGATCGCCGATGGCGTGCGCGGCGTCGGCGATTCCGCGCTCCGCGCCAGCGCGCAGGCGGGGCTTGGCGTGCGCGAGATCGTCGTCGTCGGGCGCCGCTTCACGCCCGCGCAGGACATCGTCGCCGCGACGCGGCTGCGCGAGGGCGCCCCGCTCCTCGCCTTCGACCCGTCGATGGCGCGCGCGGAGCTCGAGCGCATGCCGTGGATACGCTCGGCCTCGGTCGAGCGCCGCTTCCCGGGCACGGTGCGCATCGACATCGTCGAGCGCCGCCCGGTCGCGCTCTGGCAGGACCAGGGCCGCTTCGCCGTGCTCGACGAGGATGGCCGCGAGATCCGCGGCGCCGATCCCGGCGCCTTCCCGCAATTCATCGTCGTCATCGGCCCGGACGCGCCGCGCCACGCGAACGAGCTCCTGCGGCTGCTCGCCCACGAGCCCGACCTGGCCGGGCGCGTGAGCTCCGCGAGCCGCGTCGCGGGACGGCGCTGGGACCTCGCCATCGCGGATGGCGGGCCGCGCGTGCTGCTCCCGGAGGCGGACCCCGGCGCGGCCATCGCCCGGCTCGCCGAGCTTCATCGCCGCGAACGGCTGCTCGACAGGTCGCTCGCGCAGGTCGACCTCCGCCTCGCCGACCGCATCGCCCTGCGCCCGCTCGCCACCGCTGCCGCCGACGCGCCCGCCGGCCCGCCCCAGTCCGGGCGCCCGCGCGGCACGATCCGCGGCAACTGAACGGGGAGACGGGAAGATGAGCCTCCGCAAGCCCCGCGCGCGCACCGGCCCGATCGCCGCGCTCGACATCGGCTCGACGAAGATCGCCTGCTTCGTCGCCCGCACCGAGGGCGAGGTCACGCGCGTGGTCGGCGTCGGCCACCAGGTCTCGCGCGGCGTGCGCGCCGGCGCGATCGTCGACATGGAAGCCGCCGCCGAGGCGATCACCAACGCCGTGTCGGCGGCCGAGCAGATCGCGGGCGAGACGCTCAAGAGCGTCGTCGTCGGCACGAGCTGCGGCTCGCCCTCGTCGCAGACCGTGGCCGTCGACCTCGCGATCGCGGGCCACGAGGTCTCCGACGCGGACCTGCGCCGCGTCACGGGCAATGGCCGCGCGTTGCAGTCCATGCCCGCCCGCAAGCTCCTGCACGCGATCCCCGTCAGCTACTCGATCGACGGCAGCCGCGGCATCCGCGACCCGCGCGGCATGTGCGGCGAGCGCCTCGGCGTGAACATGCACCTCGTCTCGGCCGATGCCGGCGCGATGCGCAACCTGGAGGCCGTGATCGGCCGCTGCCACCTGGACGTCGAGAACTTCGTCGTCTCGCCCTACGCCGCGGGCCTCGCCTCGCTGGTCGAGGACGAGATGGACCTCGGCGTCACGGTCGTCGACCTCGGCGGCGGCGTCACCTCCATGGCGGTGTTCTTCGATGGCCACGCCATCTGGACCGACGCGATCCCGGTCGGCGGCGGCCATGTCACCAGCGACATCGCGCGCGGCCTCTCGACGCCGCTTGTCTACGCGGAACGCATGAAGACGCTGTTCGGCAGCTGCATGACGGCGGGCTCCGACGAGCGCGAGGTGATCGACGTCCCCCTCGTCGGCGAGGAGGAGCACGACCACGCGAACCACGTCTCGAAGTCGCTCCTCACGGGCATCATCCGCCCGCGCATGGAGGAGACCTTCGAGCTCGTGCGCTCGCGCCTCGAGGCGAGCGGCCACCACAAGACCGCCGGGCGCCGCGTCGTCCTCACGGGCGGCGGGTCGCAGCTCAACGGCGTGCGCGAGCTGGCGGCCACCGTCCTCGACAAGCAGGTCCGCCTCGGGCGGCCCATCCGCATCCAGGGCCTGTCCGACCAGACGGGCGGCCCCGCCTTCGCCGCCTGCGCCGGCCTCGTCGCGCATGCCCTCGGCCCGCAGGAGGCGCCGCGCCTGGCGCCCGGCACGACGGGCAGCGCCGGCGGGCTCTTCAACCGCGTCGGCGTGTGGCTCAGGGAAAACCTGTGACGCCCGCCCGCCCTACCCGAACCGCGGCCGATCGCCGCCACACCATCCCCAAGAGGAGAAGCGCATGCCCCTGAATCTCTCGGTGCCCAACGGGCAGATCGACCTCAAGCCGCGGATCACCGTGATCGGCGTGGGCGGCGCGGGCGGCAACGCCGTCAGCAACATGATCCGGTCCGAGCTCGGCGGCGTCGAGTTCGTGGTGGCCAACACCGACGCGCAGGCCCTCGGGCAGAACCTCGCCGGCGCCCGGATCCAGCTCGGCATCGGCGTGACGCAGGGGCTCGGCGCCGGCGCGCGCCCGGATGTCGGGCGCGCCGCGGCCGAGGAGGCGCTCGCGCAGATCTCCGAGGCGATCGAGGGCTCGCACATGGTGTTCATCGCCGCCGGCATGGGCGGCGGCACGGGCACGGGCGCCGCGCCGGTGATCGCGCGCGTGGCGCGCGAGCTCGACATCCTCACGGTCGGCGTCGTCACCAAGCCCTTCAACTTCGAGGGGCAGAAGCGCATGCAGATGGCCGAGGCCGGCATCGCCGAGCTCCAGCAGGTCGTCGACACGCTCATCGTGATCCCGAACCAGAACCTCTTCAGGATCGCCAACGAGCGCACGACCTTCGCCGACGCCTTCAAGATGGCGGACGACGTCCTCTACTCGGGCGTGCGCGGCGTGACCGACCTCATGATCATGCCCGGCCTCATCAACCTCGACTTCGCCGACATCCGCTCGGTGATGGCCGAGATGGGCAAGGCGATGATGGGCACCGGCGAGGCCGAGGGCGAGACCCGGGCCACCGACGCCGCCCAGAAGGCGATCTCCAACCCGCTCCTCGACGACGTGTCGATGAAGGGCGCGCGCGGCGTCCTCATCAACATCACGGGCGGCCCCGACATGACCCTGTTCGAGGTCGACGAGGCGGCCAACAGGATCCGCGAGGAGGTCGACCCCGAAGCGAACATCATCTTCGGCTCGACCTTCGACGAGGGCATGACCGGCCGCATGCGCGTCTCGGTCGTCGCCACGGGCATCGATGCCGCGCGCGTCGAGCAGGACAACAACAAGTCGACCGTCATCTCGCTGATGCGCGGCAAGACGGGCGGCCGCGCCGCCGCGCCCGCGCCCGCCGCGCAGGCCGCCGCCCCCCGCATGGAGGCCCAGCAGCAGGCGATGCCGGAGGCCGCGTTGGCCGAGCGCGCGCCTGCCGCCCCGGCCGCCGCGCCCGCGGCCGCGCAGCCCGCCGCCAGCGCGCCCGCCGCGCCTGCGCCTGCGCCCGCGCCGGCGGCCGCGCCTGCGCCGGCCGCCCAGGCGGCCTTCATCCCGCCCAGGGCCGTAGAGCCTGGCCTTCCTCCGGTGATGCGGACCACCGCGCCCGCCGGCGTGGACGCCCTCGCCGCGGCAGGCATGGCGAACAGCGCGGCGGCCAAGGCCGCGCCGACCTCGCGACCGAGCCTGTTCGAGCGCGTGACCGGCATCGGCAGGTCGGCGAAGCCGGCCGCGAAGGCATCCACCGCGGCGGCCGCGTCGGCCGCCCAGAAGGCGGAGCCGCAGATCTCGGCCCCGGCAGCCGCCCCCGCGCGCCAGTCCCCGGCGCCCGCGGCCGCACCGCAGCCCCGCCTCAGCGGCCTCGAGGGCCAGGCGCCGGCCACGGCAGCCGGTGGCCAGGAGGACCTGCTCGACATCCCGGCCTTCCTGCGCCGGCAGGCCAACTGAGCGACGCGCAGGGGCGCTGCACTGCAACAAAGCGAAACAACAAGTGAATTGAGGCGGCCCGGGAACGCGAACTATCCAAGTTCCCGGGCCGTTTTCATGTGGCGTCCGGCAACCCTTCCCGATCGGAGACCCGCTTGAGGAACAACCAGCGCCCCGCGACCCAGGTCGCCCGCCAGAAGACCCTCAAGACGGAGATCAGCTGCGTCGGGACCGGCCTTCATTCGGGCTCCAAGACGCGCATGACCCTGCGTCCGGCCGAGGCCGGCACCGGGATCGTCTTCAGGCGCACCGACATCGCCGGCAGCGGCGCCATCCCGGCGAACTGGGCCAACGTCGTCGACACCCGCCTGTGCTCGCGCCTCGCCAACGCCGAGGGTGCCAGCGTGGCCACGGTCGAGCACCTGATGTCGGCCCTCGCCGGGCTCCAGGTCGACAACTGCGTCATCGAGATCGACGGGCCGGAAGTGCCGGCCATGGACGGCAGCGCAAGCCCCTTCGTCTTCCTGCTCGACTGCGCCGGGATCGAGGAGCAGGCCGCGCCGCGCCGGGCGATCGAGGTCCTCGAGCCCGTCAGCGTGGGTGGCGACGGAAAGAAGGTCGTGCTCGAGCCGGCCACCGGCTTCCGCCTGTCCTGCATGATCGACTTCCCCTCCGCGGCGATCGCCCGGCAGTCGATCGATTTCGCGCTCGACGCGGCCGCCTTCCGCGAGGAAGTGTCCCGCGCCAGGACCTTCGGCTTCGCCCGCGAGGTGGAGCAGCTGCGCGCGGCGGGCCTCGCCCGCGGCGGCAGCCTCGACAACGCCGTGGTCGTCGACGGCGACCGCGTGCTGAACCGGGAGGGCCTGCGCTTCCCCGACGAGTTCGTGCGCCACAAGCTGCTCGACGCGATCGGGGACTTCTACCTCGCCGGCGCGCCCATGCTCTGCCATGTCCGCGCCGAGCGCGGCGGCCACGAGCTGAACAACGCGGCGCTGCGGGCGCTCTTCGCCCGGCCCTCGTCCTGGCGCATGACCGACCTGGCCGAGGACATGACGGCGATCACCGCCTCGGGGCGCCGGGCGGCGGGCTGACCCGCCCGACGCCCTCGTCGGCCGCGCAAGCGCCCGTGGCCGGGCGCGCCGAAGCGCTGTATAAGGCGCGCGAGATGAGTCGCGTCGCTGCTCCCCTGCGAATCCTCGCCTTCGTCCTCGTGCTGGGCGGCCTTGCCGCCTGCGGTCCGAAGGAGAAGGAGGAGTATGTCGAGCGCCCCGTGGAGCAGCTCTACAACGAGGGCGTCGATGCCCTCGCCACGGAGCGCTACGCCACCGCCGCGCGCGCGTTCGACGAGGTCGAGCGCCAGCACCCGTACTCGACCTGGGCGACCAAGGCCCAGCTCATGGCGGCCTACGCCCACTACCAGAACAACAAGTACGACGACGCGATCGTCGCCGTGGACCGGTTCATCCAGCTGAACCCGTCGAACCGCGACGTCGGCTACGCCTACTACCTCAAGGCGATCAGCTACTACGAGCAGATCACCGACGTGCAGCGCGACGCTCGGATGACCGAGCTCGCCATGGGCGCGCTCGAGGAGGTCGTTCGGCGCTTCCCGGACACGCCCTTCGCGCGCGACGCGCGCCTGAAGATCGACCTGACCAACGACCATCTCGCGGGCAAGGAGATGGAGGTCGGCCGCTTCTACATGCGCCGTGGCCAGTATGTCGGGGCGATCAACCGCTTCAAGATGGTCATCGACCGGTTCCAGACGACGAGCCACGTGCCCGAGGCGCTGCACCGCCTGGTCGAGGCCTATACGGCCCTCGGGCTCGCCGGCGAGGCGGAGAAGGCCGCCGCGATCCTCGGCCACAACTACCCCGGCTCCGACTGGTACCAGGACAGCTATGGCCTCGTGACCACGGGCCGGACGGCCGAGGCCGCCCAGCCCGGCGTGGCGCGGCGACTGCTGCGCAGCCTGAACCCGTTCTGAGCGCGCCCGGCCATGCGCCCGGGGTGCGGACCCGGGCGGCGCGGCCGTGCTAGAAACGGGATGCTCCTTCCGCCAGGGGACGCGCGCGCCGCCCATGCTCTCCAGCCTCTCGATCCGTGACGTCGTGCTCATCGACAAGCTCGACCTCGCCTTCGAGGCGGGCATCGTGACGCTCACCGGCGAGACGGGCGCCGGCAAGTCGATCCTGCTCGACGCGCTCGGCCTCGCCCTCGGCGCGCGCGCCGACGCCTCGATGGTGCGCGCGGGCGCGGAGCGCGCCAGCGTCACGGCCGTCTTCGACGTCCCGCCGGACCACCCAGCCCGCGCGATCGCGGCCGAGCAGGGGCTCGACGCGGAGGGAGAGCTCATCCTGCGCCGCGTCATCGGGCCGGACGGCCGCAGCCGCGCCTTCGTCAACGACCAGCCCGGGTCCGTGGGGCTCCTCCGCGCGCTCGGCGCGACGCTGGTCGAGATCCACGGGCAGTTCGAGACGCAGGGCCTGCTCGACGCCGCCACGCATCGCGCGGCGCTCGACGCCTTCCGCGGCCTCGGCGCGCTCGCCGCCGAGACGGCGCGGATGCACGCGGCATGGCGCGAGGCCGCCGCCGCCGCGGCCTCTGCGCGCGACGAGCTCGCGCGCGCGACGGGCGACGCCGAGTTCCTGCGCCATGTCGTGGCCGAGCTGGACGCGCTCGCGCCCCGGCCGGGCGAGGAGCGCGAGCTCGCGGATCGCCGCGCGCTGCTGGCGAGCGGCGAGAAGCTCGCCGAGGCGCTGCGCGCGGCGCTCGACGACCTGTCGGCGCAGAAGGGCGTGGAGGGCGCGCTGCGTTCGGCGCGCCGCCAGCTCGAGCGGCTGGCGCCGCGCATGGAAGGCCGCCTCGACGCCGCGATCGCCGCGCTCGACCGCGCCGCCGCGGAGGCCGCCGACGCGGTCGCCGAGGTGGAGGGCCTGGCGCGCGGCATCGAGCTGGACCCGGCCGCGCTGGAGCGCGTGGAGGAGAGGCTCTTCGCGCTCAAGGCCGCGGCGCGCAAGCACCGCGTCGAGGTGGACGCGCTCGACGAGACGCGCGCGCGCTTCGCGGCGCGGCTGGCCGCGATCGACGAGGGCGATGGCAGGCTCGTCGCCCTCGATGCCGCGGCGTCCAGGGCGCGCGCGGCCTATGCGGAATGCGCGGGCAGGCTCGGCGCCGCCCGCGCCGAGGGCGCGGCCGCCCTCGACCAGGCCGTCGCCGCCGAGCTTCCGGCGCTGCGCCTCGACAAGGCGAGCTTCCGCACCCGCCTGGAGATGCTCGAGGAGCGCGACTGGGGGCCGGGCGGGCGCGAGCGCGTGGTCTTCGAGGTCGCGACCAACCCCGGCTCCGATCCCGGGCCGCTCGCGCGCATCGCCTCGGGTGGCGAGCTCTCGCGCTTCATGCTCGCGCTCAAGGCGGTGCTCGCGCGCGGCGGCGAGGCCGGCACGCTCGTCTTCGACGAGCTCGACAGCGGCGTCGGCGGCGCCACGGCCGCGGCGATCGGCGAACGCCTGGCGCGCCTAGGGCGCAGCGTGCAGCTGCTCGTGGTCACGCATTCGCCGCAGGTGGCCGCGCGCGGGACGCTGCACCTGCGCGTCGCCAAGCGCACCGAGCGGGGCCGCGCGATCACCAGCGTCGAGCGGCTGGAAGGGCCCGAGCGGCGCGAGGAACTCGCGCGCATGCTCGCCGGCGCCGTCGTCACCGACGCCGCGCGCGCCGCCGCCGACGCGCTCCTCGAGGCGCCCGCCGCGCCGGCGCGGCGACGGGGGACCAGGCCGTGAGCCGGCGCAAGCCGCGCGACGCGACGACGCGCGCGCCCGAGGACCTCGACATGCTCGAGGCCGAGGCCGAGCTCGCGCGCCTCGCCGCCGAGATCGCGCGCCACGACGCGCTCTACCACCAGAAGGACGCGCCAGAGATCTCCGACGCCGCCTACGACGCGCTCAAGCGCCGCAACGACGCGATCGAGCGTCGCTTCCCGCTCCTCGTGCGACCGGACTCGCCGTCCCGCCGCGTCGGCGCGGCGCCGGCCGCCGGCTTCGCGAAGATCCGCCACGACGTGCCGATGCTCTCGCTCGACAACGCCTTCGCGCCCGGCGACGTGCGCGAGTTCATCGAGCGCATCCGCCGCTTCCTCGCGCTCGGCGCCGAAGAGGCGCTCGCCTTCTCCGCCGAGCCGAAGATCGACGGGCTGTCGATGTCGCTGCGCTACGAGGACGGCGTCTTCGTGCGCGGCGCCACGCGCGGCGACGGCGAGGAGGGCGAGGACGTCACCGCGAACCTGCGCACCCTGGCCGACATACCGCGGCGCCTAGCCGGCACGGGCTGGCCCTCGCGGCTGGAGATACGCGGCGAGGTCTATATCGGCCGCGAGGACTTCGCGCGGCTGAACGCCGAGCGCCGCGAGGCCGGCGAGCCGCTCTTCGCCAACCCGCGCAACGCCGCGGCCGGCTCGGTGCGCCAGCTCGACCCGGAGGTCACGGCGCGCCGGCCGCTGCGCTTCTTCGGCTACGCCTGGGGCGCCGTCTCGCAGCGCCCCTGGGCCACGCATGGCGCCTTCCTCGACCTGCTGCGCGGCTGGGGCGTGCCGACGAACCCGCAGGCGCGGCGCTGCGAGGGCGAGGCGGAGCTCCTCGCCTTCTACGAGGACATCCAGGCGCGGCGCCCGAAGCTCGGCTACGACATCGACGGCGTCGTCTACAAGCTCGACAGGATCGACTGGCAGGAGCGGCTCGGCTTCGTCTCGCGCAGCCCGCGCTGGGCGATCGCGCACAAGTTCCCCGCCGAGCAGGCGCGCACGCGGCTGCTCGGCATCGGCATCCAGGTCGGCAGGACCGGCGCGCTCACGCCGGTCGCGGAGCTCGAGCCGGTCACGGTCGGCGGCGTCGTGGTGGGCCGCGCCACGCTGCACAACGAGGACGAGATCGCGCGCAAGGACCTGCGCGTGGGCGACATGGTCGTGGTCCAGCGCGCGGGCGACGTGATCCCGCAGGTCACCGCCCACGTGCCGGAGGAGCGGCCTG